>SAMEA104315420__coassemble_91_pt1 | contig 136482 bp, 121 predicted proteins | sample SAMEA104315420__metabat2_low_PE_001 | metagenome-assembled genome bin SAMEA104315420 (sample SAMEA104315420) | gut metagenome | biome: Monkey gut; feature: monkey-associated habitat; material: faeces | place: China | collected 2013
TTCTCCCTACTTATAGACCCTACTAAAGGATGCCCCCACTAAACTTTGATTACCCCACTACTAAGAAGAAATTCTTGGTAGTGAGGTTATTTTTGTTGTTCATACAATGTACATTGACAAATATATTGTCAAGCGATATTATATTTTCAACAGGAGGATACATCAATGGTAGAGATTCAGAGAATGCAAGATAATTTATTATTGATTCGTAGGGCTATTGGGTGGACTGCATCTGAATTTGGTGAACAGATTGGTGTTACCCGTCAGACGATAAATAATATCGAAAGTGGAAGAAACAAACTGACGAAGACACAGTATATTGCTATGAGAAGTGTGATTGATGCAGAGATTGTAAAGCATCCGGAGGAAACAGAGATGGTTAAAATTCTCTTAGATATGCTAATTGATCATCCGGAGAATTATTCGAAGGCTGATTATAATGAATTGCTTGAGAAAGCAAACTTAATGTCTCCATCAATATTAGCAGGTACTGCAACAAGGAAGACTGTTTCCAAAGAGTGGATGAAGACTGCAGGAGCAGTTGGAACAGTTGGAGCAGTTGTAGCAGGTGCAATGGCAGTTCCTTTGGTAGGAGCACCGATTATGGGTGCTGCAGTCGGAGGATGGTTAGCAAAAGCAGTTATGGCCACAGATAAGAGGAAGGGGGATAAGTGATGAGCAACCATCAAAAAGGTTATATTACCAAAAAGAAAAATATGAATTTTCAGAGCGTAGAATCACTTCAATCCATTGTTAATGTGGTGAATGAGGCTGCTGCTGCTGTTAATGACAAAAAGAGAACAATAAGGGAAAGTGCGATTCCAGAAGTGTTAGCTGGGGCACTTGGTGCAGGTATTGGAGGAGTAGGTTCATTTGCTGCTTTGTATGGTTTGGGTTCAGTTGTGGGACTCTCAGCCGCAGGAATAACCTCTGGCCTCGCTGCTGCTGGTGGTATTGTAGGTGGTGGAATGGTAGCCGGAGTTTTTGTACTTGCTGCACCAGTCGCCGTCCTTGGAGGAGTTGGAGTAGGAGTTGCCTCACATCTGAAAAACAAACAATTACGCCAAGAAAAAGAGAGACTTTATAAGGAAGCTTTAAGTAAACATGATGCAATTATTAAAGCTTTAAAAGAAGAAGCTGATGCAGACAAAGAACGAATGGATTATCTGCAAAGCCTAAACATCCTACTTCAAAGAGCAATAACGGATTTGCAGAAAGATTTAGGAATAGCATCATAACGGAGGTGTGCAGATGGAACAGGAGAACGGAGAATTAGAAATGCAAAACAATTCGAATAATATATTTGATAATTTCGTAAACGGAATAGAAGAACATCCGAAAGAAGCGGGTGCTGGTATATTAGGTCTCCTGGCAGCCCTGGGAATGACTAATTTTATTCAATGGAGAAAAAGACGGAAAGAGCAAAAGCATCATGAAGAAGTAGAGAATCTTCAGAAGGATGCAATTCAGAAACAAGATTCTCAGATTCAAGACTATAAGGACTTATCCGAAGAAAATGAGTATTTGAAAAAATTAAACAGTTCCCTATGTGATGCACTTGTGGAGTCAAGCGAAGGTGGTGAATCTGATAATGAAGGATAAAAGCAGAAGCATGGAGCAAGAAATAAATAAGGTACTTATACATCACGATATGATGTTAAAAGAAATCCAAGAGAAAAGAAAGCAGGCATCACAATTTGATACTTCTGCTGCAGAGAAAATCTTGAAAAGTAGAGGGTACGATTTACCGCAAAGGAAAGATTCTGTAGCACCACTGAACAAACGTAGAGTAGTGGTCGTGCGTCCTTGGAACGAGATTCTAGAAGAGGCAGATAAGTTTGTTGTGGGCGAGTGTGAGATAGAATCTATATTCACAGAGGAAGAACTGCAACAGAATAAAGAGGCTGTTCGATTGATGAATGAAGAGTTTAATCAAATACATCGTCTTGATAAAGTTGATGTGGCAATCGGAGCGCTTGCCGGAATAGTTGGAGCTGCTGTGGATATATTGATGGTCGGTATTCCTGAAAAAACACCAGAAGGGTTAAAAGCAGGACCACTGTCTAATTATATTAGAGATTATTTTGATAGAAAGTTCCCTGAAGAAGAAATGCAAAAACTAGCTAATTCGAAAGAAAGCAAGGTTCCATTTGATGCACAGGATAATCGCCATACAACAATTTGTGTTGAAGGTTTATCTGCTTACTATCACAGATTACTGCAGTTAGGACATGATCCGGTTCTAGGATTTGTTTTTGGAGTTGCTGATATATTAACTGGCCGTATGACAACCATAGATAAGACGGGTAAGGTAGTTAGCCAGGTAATGGAGAATTATGCTGATAGAAAAGAAACAGAAATCTTCAGGGCTCTGGCAAAGCAGATTGCTCATTTTAAATCAGATGTCACTACATCAATGGGATTGCCGGCACCGTTTATGAGTATGTTCAATCTGCTCCAATTTGGGAACATTGGTGAATATGATCAAACCATTGCTGAAATAGTGCAGGGAATGTATTACGAGGGATATGACTTTATTCACTTCTGTTCAATGTCGATTCCAACAATGCTTGTTGAAGTAATTGTTCGAATGGGATATGCATTCAAAAGAATTAACGAAGGTCATGCAATAAAGGATTCTATTCCAGTTTCATTAAATAGAGAAAAGCATCCAAAGTTAGCTACAATGTTATTTTTAGGGCATTCAGCGGCAACAGCTGTGAATGCCGGAAAGGTTGCCTTTACTGAAAACCCTATGGCAATCAATTACGCTCAGTGGATTGCTTTTACGAAGTATTCATATTCTCAGCTGAAATGGGCAGTCATGGAGAAACCTGCGATGAGAGATGCTTATGTAACAGGAAAGATATATGAGGAAATGAATGTTGTATTTGCCGAAGTTGATAATACGTTTGAAGAATATACACGAGACAAAATTGTCATTCATAGCTGAAAAGTAGTTACTAAAAAGCAAATGACAGGTGGAGGTAAGAGAAATGGATGAATATTTTTGTCCTAATTGTGGAGCTACATTAAATTATCAAGATGGATTCGATCCATCGATTGGAGCATGGACATGCACAGAATGCGGGCAGCTACTGATGGATGATGATGTATATGATGGTGATACATTTGAGGGGGTAGCATGGTATTGTGACGATTGTGGTGCTCTCTTAAATAAACAGTATGGTTTTTCTGATAGCTATGGTACGTGGACATGCACAGAATGTGGGCATACAAATGGAATAAATGAGGATGAAATTATAGATGGTAAGCATTTTACCTGTCCTGAATGTGGAGCAACATTAAATAACCAGTTCGGTTTCAATGCATATGATGATGATTGGGAGTGTTCATCATGTGGAGCCAAACTGACACATAGTTACTCGGATGATGATTATAGTGTTGTGGAAGAAGATAAAATATGTTGTCCCAATTGTGATGCTAATTTGGAAGATCAATGGGGATATTCAGAGTATAATTACGATTGGACATGTACAGAGTGTGGTGCTCATCTTCATCGTGAATATACATCAGATGAGTTTGAGCAGGTAGAAGAAACTGAAGAGGATGATGAGAGAAATTATACCTGTCCAATGTGCGATTCGGATTTAGCTGATCAGTATGGTTATGATGAAGAGTATGATGATTGGAAATGTGAATGTTGTGGCACGAAACTTCATAGATATTTTGGGGATCATGAATATTCGATTGTGGACGAAAGTGATGATGACCATACAGATACTAGCGAGACAAAAGAGCCACACACTTATTCCAGTGAACAATTTACATATAGAGATGCCTTTGATCGCGAGGAAAAATCAGTTTTATTAAAGGAAAAATCAGAACTTCGAAAAATAAGAATGAAGGCGTTCTTCACATCTAGGAAGAAGGTGCCAATTGGTTATAGTACACAGCAACTGGTAGGCAAAAACTACAGAGAAGTGGAAAATAGACTGTATAATCAAGCATTCAAGAATATACATCTTAAGTCTCAAAAAGATATTTATGTGAATTCTATTTTTAAAGATGGAGAAGTAGAAAGTGTATTGATTAATGGAACTACAGTTTTTTCACAACAGGAAATGTATCCTTATGATTCTGAGGTGGTCATTACTTACCACGAAAAACGAGAAATCACAATTTCGTTTACACACGGAAATTTACGAAAATTGAATTATATGGATGTTCATAAGAAACTTTCAAATTTGGGATTTATCAATATTTCTGTTCAACCCATAAATGATCTTACAACTGGTTGGATAAAAAAGGACGGCTCGGTAGAAAGGGTGAGAATAAATAGTAACACAAATTATAGAAAAGGTGCAGTTTTTAAGTATGATGTTCCAATCGTGATAGAATATCATACATTCAAGAATAGACACTAAAGAGGATACAGATTATGAATTTAGGAATATTTGAATACTACCTTATTGGAGTTAATATAATTGGATTTTTTCTGTATCTGCTTAATATGTTTTTGTACTCACATACTGAAAACGGACAAGTTGATGCTATTTTAACTATCTGGTCTTTAATTGGCGGATCGGTCGGTATATTGCTTGCAATATTACTGTTTGATCGCAAGGCTGTCAAAGATAATATGATGTCGAGAGTGTTTATCACATGTGTGTTTGTGATACAAGTCATAATATTATTGATGGTAAAGGGGCATCATGCGGATCACATAACACTAGCATTTTGGGAATTTTTTGCAAAATATAAAATATTGTTGATATATTTAGCAGTCATCAATTTTATAGCGTTCGCAGCTTATGCAGTTGATAAAGTTAATGCAGCTGAGCATCGTTCAAGAATTAGAATTGTAACGTTACTTGGTTTAGCTTTTGTTGGTGGTTCGATTGGTAGTTTATTGGCAATGTATTTATTGCGCCATAAGACTAAGAAAGATTATTTCACTGTTGGTGTTCCATTAATAATGATAATGCAAGTAGTCGTGATTTTTTATGCAATGAATGCAGGATGGTAATAAGGTTTCGTTAGATGTAAAAAATGTAACCATCACAAAGAATCCAATGAGACTATGAAGAAAAGTCTGTAAATAATAATCTTCTATGATAATGATTGAGCTGGAAGCACTAAATTGGAGCTTCTATTGTATATTTGGATAATTCAACCTTGCTTTTCAGTGTAAAAGCTCCGTCGATTTTCTCTGTGGATTTTTCTTTGTCAGTCTTTATATTGCCTGCCTCCATGCATCTACCAGCGGATGGAACTCTTCTTCAGTGAGCCCTATATCCAGAGCGCCCATCGCGTTCAAGGCTCTGACTGAATCTCCATAGCCGCGGGCAACAGCTCCGTGTTAGGATATGATATGTGTCAGAAAATCATAATGGACTGTGCAAAGGGTTATTCCTTCGCTTCCTGGTAAAATGTCACAAAAACAGAAGACAGATTTTGTGATGGGTTACACGTTTAACCTTTGAAAAACCCATATTTCTGCTGTACCATATAATCATAAATGAGAGTCAAACGGTGTTTGGTTTTTCATCAATGCTATCACTTGAACTTTTCATCATCAGATTATCAGAAAAAGAGGAAATCGATATGGCACAGAACAGAGTTCGGATTGCGGATGTAGCGGATGCGTTAGGTCTTAGTACAGCGACTGTCTCAAAGGTGATTCACGGCAAAACAGAAAAGATCTCGGATGAGACGGTAAAACGTGTCCAGCAGGAGCTTGAACGCTCAGGATATATCCCGAATATGGCAGGCATTCTGCTTGCCAGAAATAATTCAAGAATCATTGGTGTGGTTGTGAATGATAATGAAAAGTATGAAGGCCGGTTTTAGAGGATGGATTTGTGATGTCATCGCTTAATGCTCTTTCCCATGAGGTAAATGAAAAAGGATATTTTCTGATGATAAAAACGACATCTGACATCAGTGAGATTCCGGTGTTTGCATCCATGTGGAATATGGATGGGCTGATTCTGATGGGCTTTTGTGAAGCCGATTATGAGAAGCTAAGAAACCAGATGAGGATATCGTTTGTTGTGTATGATGGTTATTTTGAAAAATGCTCCAAGGTGGTCAATTTGGTCATCAATCATTATGATGGCGGTTATCAGGTGGGGAAATATTTAAAGGAGCTGGAACATAAAAAAGCATTGTGCATAGCGGATAATTTCATATGCATGGATCAAGAGCGCATCGAGGGATTTAGAGATGCCTTTGAACCGGGGGAAACATTTAGATGGGAAATACCGAAGACGGAAAAGGAAAGAATGAGCTTTTATGAGGATAAATATAGGAAACTGATAAAGAACAATGTTACAGCTGTTTTTGCAGTATCGGATTTTTATGCACTTGAGTTTATGAGGTTTTTGCAGGGAAAAGGCATACAAATTCCAAAGGATATTCAGATCATAGGTTTTGATGACAACATGGCAAGCAGGGAAAGTAATCCTGCACTTACAACGATTCATCAGGAGGCACCTCTTAGGGCAAAAACTGCAATCAAGTGCCTTGAAGCAATGCGCGATGGAGCAGAATGTGAGACAGAAATTGTGTTGCCGGTTGAGTTAATAAAAAGGGAAAGTACGGGGAAATTATCATGTCAAAGTTTATGAAATCATTGTGTAAAATTGCAATTCCTGTTACCTTGCAAAGCATGCTGCAGGCATCCTTTTCCATTGTAGACCAGATTATGATCGGACAGCTGGGAGAGACGAATATATCGGCAGTTGGATTATGTGGAAATTTTTCTCTCATTTTTTCCGTGGTAATCGGTGCAGTGAGTACGGTTGCGGGGATATTGATCGCACAGTTTATTGGTGCGGAAGATACAAAAGAGGCAGGGAGCATGCTACGATACCGTTTTTGGCAAGTTTTGGGGCAGTTGCTGTAAACACAGACCTTAATTATCTGTTGATATTTGGAAAATTCGGATTGCCATGTATGGGAATAAAGGGAGCAGCGGTTGCAACTCTTATTTCGCAGTTGTTTAACCTCGGATTTATTGTTATCGGATTTATCTTATGCATCAGGAAGGATAAAGATAAACCGGTATGGTCATTGCATTTCAGTAAAATTACGATCAGGGATTATGTGATTATGATTATGCCGATTCTCATCAGTGAGTTTTTGTGGAGCCTCGGACAAAATGTGGGGTCTGCCGTCTATGGTCATCTAGGCACGTCAAACCTGGCGGCGTACACACTTACCTGCCCGATACAGGGGCTTATCGTAGGAGCGCTTAGCGGATTGTCAGCGGCTGCCGGTGTGATGGTCGGCAAGAGGCTTGGCAGGAAAGAATACGATGAGGCTTACACAGAATCGAAGAAAATCATGTATGCAGGCTTAGCCGGAGCGGTAGCCGTATCGACATTGCTCATTCTTCTGGCAGGAGTATATACCGGGCTGTATCGTGTAGATGGCAGCGTAAAAGAGCTTGGAAAGATACTGCTTATTGTATTTGCTCTGTATGCACCGGTCAAGGTGGAAAATATGATACTTGGAGGCGGCATCATAAGAAGCGGCGGTAATACGAAGATTATCATGGTGATTGATATTGTTGGCACATGGTGCATCGGAATCCCACTGTGTCTGCTTGCTGCATATGTATTTAAGTGGGGCATTGTAGGTGTGTATACACTGCTTACCACGGAGGAAATATTCAGACTGGTTGTATCGCTTATTATTTTTAAGCGGCGCAAGTGGATGATTAGTTTATCATAGACGTTTGTGAAACGTTTATGGTGCCGCATTTTGGCCCGACGAAAACAAATGCATTGACAGATATTCCGAAAAACGACTGCGCTATCAAAAAAGGAAGGATACAGGAATCAATATGATATTTAACACAAGGATGCGTTAAATAATGGTTATAAAAAGATTCGGTGGAAGCACCGGATCTTTTTGCGTTGACAAATAGAACAATATAGTGTATATATGTGTATATACATATATACAGGCGAAATAAAACTTTCCACGAATGAAAATACGAGGTAAAGGCATGGAACAGACAATGATCAAAACCGAGAACTTATCCAAGAGATTCGGTTCATTTACATTACAGGACATCCATTTTGAACTTCCGGCAGGCTATATCTGCGGACTGATCGGGGAGAATGGTGCGGGGAAAACCACACTGTTAAACATTCTGGCGGGACTTTATGAGTACGATGGAACGATTTCTATACAGGAGAAGGAGTACCGTACCAATCAGATGGAACTGCAGCAGGAGATCGGTTTCGTGTTTCATGAGGAATGGTTCGATGACTGGGATTCGCTGATCGCAAACAGCAGACATTATGGAAAATATTATAAAAATTATGATGAAGCATTGTTAAAAACATATTTCAAGCGCTTCCGGCTGGAGGAAAAGAAAAAATATAAAAAGTTGTCCAAGGGAGAAAAGCTGAAGTTTGCATTTGCTTTTGCGCTGGCGCATCATCCGAAACTGTTGCTGCTCGATGAGCCGGGGGCGAATTTTGATCAGACCTTCCGTGAAGAATTCCATCATATTTTAAGAGAATTTACTGAGGACGGAACGAAGAGTGCGATCCTCTCGACACACATTACCTCGGATGTGGACCGGTTTGCCGATTATCTGTTGTTTCTGAAAGAGGGAAGACAATTGTTGTACGGAGATATCGAGTCGGTCCGTGATGCGTACCGGATGGTGGCTGGCGAACGTTATGCGTTGAAGGCTTTTGGCGGGCAGCTGGTTTATATGGAGGAGACACCGGTGGGCTGCAGCGCTCTGGTCAAACATGATCATGCGGAGTATGACCGGGCACTTAAGGTGTGGGAGCCGAATACGGAGGAACTGATGTATTATCTGGCGAAAGGAGCGGAGCATGGAAGAGGCAATCAAATATAAGAATGTGATCAGAGAATATTTTCTGGAATATAAGAACCGTAATCAGGTATTGCAAAGCATCTTTTATGTGATCCTGTTTGGCGCATCGTTTTCGCCTTTTGTATTTGGCAGTACAAAGGAAGGACTGGGGTATATATGGCTCACATTTCCGATGGTTCTTGCGATGTTTGCGGCAACCGCACACACGAGCGCGCTGCCGCCGATGCTGTATCTGGTTCCCGGATCGAGAAAGCTGCGCGAGGAATATATCCGGAGAATGTTAAAGGTTAAGATTGGCCTGCCGCTTGCGTTGTGCGCGGTCATCGATATCATCCTGCTGATCGTGCAGCCGATGATGATTAAAGGCGTGATCCTGCAGCTGGTAACGGTGTTTTTTATGTCCTATTGTGTGGGAATTACAAACGACGGACTGGTCTGGCGGAATAATGCGTCGCGGGCAGCCTATGGGCAGGTAAGTTATTTTAACGGACCGATCACGGTATTCAGTGTGATCGCAAGCTGCGTGATGATTGGCATCTGTTCTTCGGAGATTACGAATGTGGAATTTTGGATCGCGCTTGTTATTTATCTCATCATTTACGCACCTCTTTCTTATGCGCTTCACAAGCGTTGGGGTGGAATCAGAGAGAAACTCGCCGTCTATGAACTTGCAACGAAGGAGGAGACATGGGACTGGTAATCGTCATTGAACCGCATGGAACGTATGCCATCTACGAGCAGATCGTCAATCAGATCAAGAACCAGATCATATCCGGCGAATTGCAGCCGGACGAGGCGCTGCCGTCCATTCGGGGACTGGCGGCGGATATCGGCGTCAGCGTGATCACGACGAAGCGCGCGTATGAGGAACTGGAGCGGGAGGGACTGATCCGTTCCGTTTCCAATAAAGGATTTTATGTGTGCAAATACAACACGGATTATCTGCACGAAAAGCAGCTGATGGAATTGGAAAAACGCCTGCAGGAGTGGATTACGCTTGCAAAACAGGCGGGACTTGGAACTGAGGATATTCGTGAGATGCTGGAGGGATTGCTGTAAGATGGAAGATATTATTTTTTCTGCGAAGCAGGTACAGGGGAAGAAAGCGTTATTCGGCAAAGACAGGTTCGCTTTGCAAAATGTGGATTTTGAACTTCCAAGTGGATATATTATGGGAATCATCGGGGAAAACGGTGCCGGAAAGACGACATTCTTCCGCTATATTATGGAGGAAAAGAAGCATTATCGCGGCAGCTTTTATCTGGACGGAACCGATATCGCGGAGGATCACGCGTGGTCGATGAACCGGATTGGATTTGTCTCTGAGGAGCGGTTGTTTTTGCGGCAGAAGAGTGCAAGAGAGAATGCAAGGATGCTGGGCAGCTTCTATGATACATTTGATATGGATCGGTTTGCGGCGTTGATGGAACAGATGGATCTTACCACGGCACGGACCGTGGAGAAGATGTCGCGTGGTGAGAATATGAAGTTTCAGCTTGCATTTGCACTCGCACACAAACCGAGGCTTCTTCTTTTGGATGAGCCGACTGCGGGGATGGATCCGATCTTCCGCAAGGAGTTTTACAGGTTGCTCCGGCAGCAGTTGGAAGTGCTGGACTGTTCCGTGATCATGTCGTCGCACTTAGAGGATGACATCCGGAAAGAATTTGATTATATCGGGCGATTCGTGCATGGAGAGTTTACTTCGTTTTATGAGAATGCATAAGGGTTGTGGCAGTGAAGATTATGCGGTGAGCCGGCAAGGGCTGCGTGAAGTGCAGAAAAATGTGCCTGAACCGAAATACATGGATATTATGTGTAAAAGATAGGAGTGTCGAGGATGACGATAGAAGATAAGATGCAACAGCAGAAGTTAAAAGAATTTGACTGTACTTTGCGGGAAAGCACGGGCCAGCTGGCATGGTTTTTATACTGGATGTTTGCGGCTGTTGTGCTTATGGTGGGGCTTGTACTGATCTTTGACGGAATGTTTGATCATGATGCATGGCTGCTGTTGGGCTATGTGTGGATGGTCGTTTATATGGACAACTATGTATTGGCACCGTATCAATGGAGCAATGAAACCTTCAGCCGGAGGATGCCGAAATCCGATGCGGTTTCAAAAATACTTCGGTTTGTTCCGGTTTCGCAAAAGAACTACATCCGTGTGAGGATGCAGTATCTTTGGAAGTTTGTGTGGAAATTTGGCGCATTTGCCATGCTGATCGTGATCGGGAGCATGAGCTTTACACAGAAAATTTCTCTTGTGAGGGTGATGGAAGGAGTTCTTCTGTTTTTGGCTGGACCGATGCTCATTGGGTATATTGAGTTGAAGGAATCACTTTTTTTCAGATAACATATTAAACATGTATGAGATTACGTTATTGACGGAATACACAGGCGCGGAACTGGAAGATATTAAATACCGCGTGTACAATGCTTTTCGCGCCTTCAATGCAGGGACGGACAAGGCATACAATGTGATGGTGTCGGCGGGCTTCTATGTGATCGGGAAGGATTCGGAGACAGAACTTGCGGATGCGCTCGCGTTTGCTGATGAAAAATTATATATTGAAAAGCAGAATCGTCCGAAGGTTGTGGCGAAGGATGCGGAAGTGTAACGAAGAGAATTTCTTTTATCGAAAATGTGTGTTATACTGTCTTATATATTGATAAGAGAGAGGAATTACACATGGATAACACATTTACGGAGATTAAGAAGAACTTTGGCTTCGGCTGTATGCGTCTTCCGATGGTGGACGGAGAGGTTGATATGGAGCAGTTCAAGCAGATGGTAGATCTGTTTTTAGAGGAAGGCTTCAATTATTTTGATACCGCACACGGATACTTAGACGGCAAGTCCGAGCTTGCGCTCCGCGAGGGTCTGACCAGTCGCTATCCAAGGGACAGATACCTGCTTGTCAACAAGTTGACAAGTATGTATTTTCACAAGGAAGAGGAAATCCGCCCGTTCTTTGAGAATCAGCTGAAGTGGTGCGGCGTTGACTATTTTGACGTCTATCTGATGCATGCACAGAACGCGGCAGAGTTTGAAAAGTATAAGAAGTGCCATGCTTATGAGACAGCGTTACAGTTAAAGGAAGAGGGCAGGATCCGTCACTTTGGAATCTCCTTCCACGATAAAGCGGTCGTTTTGGATCAGATCTTAACCGAGTATCCACAGGTGGAGATCGTACAGATCCAGTTCAACTATCTGGATTACGAGGATCCGTCCGTTGAGGCTCGTAAGGTATATGAGGTCTGCAGAAAGCACAACAAGCCGGTACTCGTTATGGAGCCGGTCAAGGGAGGCTCACTTGTAAAGCTTCCGGAGGATGCACAGAAGATCTTCGATGATCTGAATGCCCAGGAAGGTACGCAGATGTCCAATGCAAGCTATGCAATCCGTTACGCAGCAGGCTTTGATGGAATGAAGGTTGTCTTATCCGGTATGAGTGACTTACAGCAGATGAAAGATAATCTGTCCTATATGAAGGAATTTCAGCCGCTCAATGCGAAGGAGAAGGATGCGGTTGCAAAGGTTGTGGAGGTGTTCCACGGACTGGATATGATTCCATGTACCGCCTGCCACTACTGTGTGGATGAGAATCACTGTCCGAAGCATATCCGTATCCCGGATGTGTTTGCCTGCCTGAATTCCAAGAAGGCATTTAACGACTGGAATATGGATTTCTTCTACAGTTCGGTACTGACCGCAAACGGAAGCGGTAAGGCGAGCGAGTGTATCGGCTGCGGCGGCTGCGAGCGCGTGTGCCCGCAGCATCTTGAAATCCGTAAGCTTCTCGGAGATGTTGCAGCAACTTTTGAAAAGAAAGCAGAATAATTTTTAACAAAAAGCCCTGAGAATGTTACAAATCAGTGACATTTCTTAGGGTTTTCTTAACCCTATTGCATTGCAAAACAAGAAGTGGTAGAAAGAAGCTAACAAATCGAACAGGGAGTTCAAAGGAGGAATACTTTATGAAGAAACTAATTGCATCGTTATGCGCAGTGCTGGCTTGCAGCTTCCTTTTTACCGCGACACCGGTACAGGCAAAGACAACAAACTATGAGATGACGCTGACCAAGAGTTATCAGAGAATCTGGTCGAACGGAACGAATAAGATTTACATTACTACCAGCAAAGATTACACCAAGCAGAAACTTTATTTAAAGAATGTGAAGAGTGGCAAGAAAAAGGTCCTGAAAACATTTACTCTGAATCAGGAGAATGATGAGAGCTACAATATAGGCAATGTATATGGAACAACCATTTACCTGAATGTGGTAAGAGGTGCCGGAGACGGAGATGTGTATACTTACAATTGGAAGACAAATAAGTTCCAGTGTGCCAGAAAGAATTTTGCCATCCTCAATGCATCTGGAAAATATATGATTACATCCAATTATACACCGACCGATATCTCTCCATTTCCACAGTATATCTACAAGATTACATCCAAGGGATTAGAGAAGGTTAAGAAGCTTGGACAGAATACTTCCCAGTCGCAGATTGTAGGCAAAAAGATATATTATGCAAAGTATGCTTCTGTAACTGAAGGTCTTCATGATATGACTGTGTGGAGTTGTGACTTAAATGGAAAGAATGTGACATCCGTACTTAAGGTCAGCTCAAAATATGAGCATGGAGATGTGATGCTTCAGACGGTAGGCGCAAAGTCATTTGATTTTGTTGATATTCCGAACGAAGATAACAAGGATCCGGAATATTACCGGTTTGATATGACAACAGAGAAGACAACACCGATTACTGAGGCAGAAGCACAGTAAAATGTAAAAGAATAGCGGAACCGATATACAAATTCCCGCGATGTGGATAGAGATATTCGCATTGCGGGAATTTTTGTGCTATAATCTTGGCAACACAACGCTGGGGCGTTACAGCGTGTTTGTTCTTGTGGAACTGATCTTACACACCATCCGGCAGAAGCGATTGGAGAAGCAGACGGATGATCGCATTCTTCAATCATTTTACAAAAGAGAAGATGACAGACCTGGCTGGTGTACAGGACTAGGGTACAGGTAGAAATGGAGGATTTCGGAATGACAAAGCAATTAGAAAATTGGAAGGAAGGCGTAGCAATATGTTGGATTCAAGTGGAACAATCGCAGAATCAGCGAATATCGTAAAAGAATCTGTGGTGATCGGGGATGTCAGTATCGGGGCACACAGCACGGTGCTTTTTGGTGCAGTTCTGCGTGGCGATGATAATCCGATCATCATTGGAGAGGGAACGAACGTGCAGGATAACTGCACAATTCATACATCGCAGGTAGATCCTGCAATCCTCGGAAATCATGTGACCGTCGGACATAATGCGATTATTCACGGATGCAAGGTCGGTGATAATACCCTGATTGGAATGGGCGCGATCGTGATGAACAAAAGTGTGATCGGAAAGAACTGTCTTGTTGCAGCGGGAAGTCTTGTGCTTGAAAATCAGACGATCCCGGATGGAAGTATGGTGATGGGACGGCCTGCGAAAGTGACACGCAAGCTGACCGGGGAAGAAATCGCGCATCTTGAGGAGAGTGCTATGCATTATATTCAGGTTGGGGAGAAAATGCGTGAGCGTGGATATTGCTGCATTTTATAGCAAGCGGAATACGAGGTGACAAACGATGAAATTATATATGATCAGACATGGTGAGACATCATGGAATAAAGCAAAGAAACTGCAGGGGCGCAAAGATATTATGCTGGATGCGGATGGTATCCGCCTGGCGGAATTGACCGGAGAAGGAATGAAGGACATCGACTTCGATCTTGCAATTTCCAGTCCGCTGATGCGTGCGAGACAGACTGCGGAGCTTGTACTTGCGGGACGGGAGATACCGATGATCACGGACAAGAGAATTATCGAGATGTCTTTTGGAAAGTGGGAAGGTGAGTCTGTAAGACATAGTGAAATTGTAACAGAGGAATTTGCGGATAAGTTTTTTCATGATCCGTATCATTGCCCAAAGGCACCGGGTGGAGAATCTTTCCGCGATGTGTTGGAGAGGACGGCAGATTTCTATCAGTCTCTGATCCAAAATCAGGCATATAAGGATGCGAATATTTTAATCTCCACGCACGGAGCGGCAAGCCGTTGTCTGCTTGCCAATTTTTATGAGGACAAGACAGATATCTGGCGCGGCGGAGTGCCGAAGAACTGTTCGGTCTGTATCGCTGAAGTGACAGACGGTGTCGGCGTGCTGCTTGAGAAAGATAAGATTTATTACGAAGAGCAGGCGAATGCTTAGATTAGGGGATGTAATATGATTCCTTATGCGAGAATTGCAGGATTTCTGCACGTTGGAGAAGTGGAAAGAAAGAAGAAAACAGAAATGGAACAGAAAATTACGATCCGGGTGGCAACACCAGACGATGCACCGGCGCTGTTAGAATTATATGCACCGTATGTTACACAGACGGCGATTACATTTGAATACGAAGTCCCTACAGTAGAAGAATTTAGAAGCCGGATTGCGCACACATTGGAGCGCTATCCGTATCTGGTCGCGGAAATGGGGGAAACTTTGGTAGGATATGTGTATGTCAGTACCTTTAAGGACCGTCCGGCGTATGACTGGTCGGTGGAGACTTCCATCTATGTCGGAATGGAGTACAGGAGAATGGCAGTCGGACGGAAACTGTATGAGGAACTGGAGCGAATTTTAAAGCAACAGGGAATCTTAAATGTGAATGCATGTATCGCATATCCGCGACAGGAGGATGAACATCTGACGATGGACAGTGTGCATTTTCATGAGAGACTAGGGTATCGGATGGTCGGCTGCTTTCATGACAGTGGCTATAAATTTGGACGCTGGTATGATATGGTATGGATGGAGAAGATGATCGGGGAGCATTTGAGTGAGCAGCCACAGATCATTCCATTTTCAAAATTAACGATTGAGAAATGTTAAATGAGGTCAGAAGAATGAAACTTGCAGTCTTGTTTCCGGGAATCGGATATCACTGTGATAAGCCGATCCTATATTTTGCGAGAGAATTGGCAAAGCAGGTAGGATATGATGAGGTGATCAATTTAAGTTACATATGCAAGGCAGACAATATTCGTGGAAATGACAAGAAAATGCGCGAGGTTGGAGAAATCTTATACGTGCAGGCGGAGAGTCAGCTGGAGCATGTGGATTGGCAGCAGTACGAGGAGGTTCTCTTTATATCCAAAAGTATCGGTACTGCGGTAGCGGCCGCGTATGCGATGCGCCATCGGATTCCATGTAAGAATATCTGGTATACGCCGCTTTCGCAGACCTTTGATTTTGCGCCACGCGAAGGAATTGCATTCACAGGAACGGCAGATCCGTGGGTGAAAAACGACCAGATTAAGGAATTGTGTGCCGAGGCACAGATTCCGTTATATGAATATGAGAATGCAAATCATTCACTTGAAGTTGGGGATGCGGTGGAGAATCTGCGGATTCTTGAAGATGTGATCACGCAGAGTCGTGAGTATCTTCTCAACGTATTTGATGTTATTTCGTAAATTCTCGTAGATATTATGATGAAAAAAGCGATTATATCTTATCATTAATAAAGCGTTTGGAAAATATCGATATACAGGAAGGAGATTTTTTCACATGAAGAGAAAGAAAATTCGTGTTCTGGCTGCAGCGGTAGCTGCAATGATAACAATAACGATGCTTCCGGTCACGGATGTACAGGCTGCAGGTTTCAGTGGAGCGGGCTTTGATGTATCCAGTTACAATGGTGTTGTGGATTGGGAGAAGGTTGCAGAAACCGGTATGGATTTTGTGATGATCCGAACCGGAGAGGGACGTGCACCGGATGTGGATGTACAGTTTGAGGCAAACTATGACGGTGCGATCAATGCCGGATTGAAGATTGGTGTGTATCATGTGTGTTGCGTGCGGACACCGGAAGAGGCGGCTGAGGAAGCGGAATATTGTCTGGAAATCCTTGATGGAAGAGAACTCGATTATCCGGTTGCCTATGATATGGAGCGCCCGGGAACCTTTGCAGGTGGCAAGGAAAATACAACAGAGATCGCGATGGCGTTCTGCGACACAATTGCGGATGCAGGTTATACACCGATGATCTATTCGTCCACTTCGTATCTGAACGAGAATTTTGACTGGACACAGTTAAAAGGCTATAAGGTATGGGCAGCCGATTACCGGGGAACAAAGCCGAAGCTGCCGGTGGGAGTCGATCTGTGGCAGTATACGAAAGAGGGGTTTGTGGATGGCGCGAATACAGACAAAGGATTTTGTGATCTTGTTTATTCCTATATGGAAGCGACCAGCGTAAAATTTGTAAAACCTTCGATTACAATGAAGAAAAAGATGACTGCGCAGGCCAAGGTGAAGATTGGACCGAGTGGCTGTACGGATACCAAGACGTTCAAGTCTTCAAATCCAAAAGTAGTTACGGTCAATAAGAAGACGGGAAAGCTGACTGCTAAGAAGAAAGGCAAGGCAACGATCACGGTAACAACGGGAAGTGGAAAGAAAGCGAAGATGAAAGTGGTTGTGAAGTAATAAGACTTTTGAGAAAGCTGGGCAAGAGGATGAAAATTCGGTTACTACAAACATTACAGGGATATGATAAAAAGAATTTGCCGAAGGATATTCTCGCAGGAATTATCATTATGGCGGTGTCCATTCCAATTTCCATGGGATATGCACAGATCGCGGGACTTCCGGCAGTATACGGATTGTACGGATCTGTGTTCCCAATACTGGCATTTGCGCTGTTTTCGACATCGCCGCAGTTTATCTTCGGCGTGGATGCAGCACCGGCAGCTTTGGTTGGAGCGGCGCTTCTTTCGCTGAACATTGAGAGCGGTTCTAAGGAAGCATTATCAGCGGTGCCGGAGCTGACACTTTTGGTTGCAATATGGCTTCTTGCATTCTATCTGATGAAAGCCGGCAAACTCGTGAACTTTATTTCGGCGCCGGTTATGGGAGGCTTTATCACTGGTATCTGTACAACCATTATCCTGATGCAGCTGCCAAAGCTGCTTGGAGGAACTGCGGGAACCGGAGAATTGCCGGAACTGGCGGAACACATCGTGCAGACGCTTCCGGATATCAATCGTGTGTCACTTGTACTTGGACTAGTATCTCTTGCCATTCTTTTACTGACTAAGAAGTTGTGGCCGAAGATCCCATTTGCGGTCATTCTTATGGCAGCCGGCGCACTGATGACGAAATTTCTGCCGCTTGAGGCGTGGGGCGTGCAGACGTTAAGCAGCGTGAAACCTGGACTTCCGGTGTGGCACTTCCCGGATCTTACGGTGATTCCGATGAAGGAAGCCATCACGATCAGTCTGTCTGTAGCAGTTGTGATCATGGCGGAGACACTTCTGGCGGAAAATAATTTTGCACAGAAGAATGGATACAAGATTGACGATAACCGTGAGATCCTTGCTTTTTCCATGGGAAATCTGCTGGCAGCGCTGACCGGATGCTGCCCGATCAATGGTTCGGTATCACGTACGGCGATGGGCGAGCAGTATCAGGCGAAGACACAGCTGACCGGTATTGTTGCGGGACTTTCCATGATCCTGATCCTTCTCTGTGGAACAGGATTTATCGGTTATCTTCCGGTTCCGGTGCTGACGGCAATCGTGATCTCGGCACTTCTTGGCGCGACAGAGTTTGAACTTGCTGCAAGGCTTTGGAAGGTATCAAGAACGGAGTTTTTGATCTTCGTCGGAGCGTTTGTAGGAGTACTGATGCTCGGCACAATCAACGGTGTATTGATCGGCATCATTCTGTCGTTCACGGAGATGATCATCAGGACGGCGAAGCCTGCGCGATGCTTTCTTGGAATACAGCCCGGGCACAGTCATTTCCGTGATCTGAGGGAGAGCAGCCAGATTCACGCAGTATCGTCGATTGTAATCTACCGTTTTAGCAGCAATCTGTTTTTTGCGAATATCGGAGTGCTGCAAAGCGACATCGAAAGTCATATCAAAGAAGACACGAAGGCCGTTATCATTGATGCGAGCGGAATCGGAAGTATTGATATTACGGCGGCTGATCGACTGAAGATATTGCAGCAGTCTCTGAAACAACGCGGGATCCGGTTCTATATGACGGAGCATATTGCATCGGTTAACGAGCAGCTGCGGCAGTTAGGACTCGGCTATCTCATTGAAGAAGGCTGTGTCCGACGAACGATTCACATTGCGCTCAAGGATATGGGGATTCACAGACCGTATCCGCTTGATGGTGCGGATAACGAGGAGCGGAGCGCGTCGAGAAAGCGTGCGGACAACCGTGTGCAGGAGCTTGTATGGGCATTCGGAAGCGAGTCGGAGAAGCAGATTGAGAAGCAGATCCGTCTGCAGATCGAGCATCTGAAGCAGACGGGTGATGTGGAGGAGCTGTTGCATGGTCGCTGGTCGCATATGGAAGAACTGGATGAGGATGAGTGGCTGGAACATCTGGAGGAGCATCTGAAAGAGATTGTACATATTTCCGGCAAGGACGAGCACACTCTTGCGGCACATATAGAGGCGCATCGAAAAGAAGTGCACGAACGTATTGCAAAGGAACACCCGGAGCTTGCACAACGATTTATGGAGCGCAGGCATATGCTGGATGAACACTTGAAGGGGAAGAATCCGGAGGTGTACGACCTTGTTATAAGGATGCGTAAAAAAGAAGAGAAGTAGAGTTAACATAGGCATTGCTTTCATAATTCCAATTAAATTGTCCACTAGTCTTTCTACATCATCTGCAAAGACTTTAACATTTACAATCAAGAAGAGTGCGTTAAAGAATAAGAAGATTGATCTTCGCAATGCAACTATCAAAATAGATGGAACATATCTCTATCGTTATTAGTAAATCACAGAGAATCAGATGGAGGTAAATCCTTTTCCAAATACTTCACTTGTGCTGGACATGGAGATGAACGCACGAAGCTTATTCTGATGAATGAATACACGCAGCGCAGCCGCCTGCTTGCGGGTGAGCGTTGTGAAAATTAAATAACGTTTTTCGTTGGTATAGGCGCCCGTTGCTTCGACAATGGTGGCGCCTTTTTGCAGCTCATCGGTGATAAAGTGGCAGATACTGTCTTTGTCGTCGCAGGTAATCATGATGGACTTGCGCAACATGATATTCTCAATGATCGCATCGATCAGGAACGATTTTAAAGTCAGTCCGACGAATGAGTAGAGTGCGGTCTTAATATCGAAGACAAAGCAGGCGATAATGATCATAATAAGATCTGTGACAAAAAGAGCGGTACCGATGTCATCCACGTGGGCGTATTTTTTCACGATCATTGCGACAACATCCGTTCCACCACTGGATGATCCCTCGTAGAACAGGAGTGCAGAGGCGATTGCGGGGAGTGCGATCGCGAAGATCAGCTCGAGCATCGGCTCGTTGGACAGAGGCTGCTTCAATGGAAAAATGCGCTCAAAGACAACGAGAAGTCCGGACAGAAGTACCGTTGCATACGTTGTGCGCAGCGCGAAGGCTTTGCCGAGAAAGGCGAAGCCAACCACGAGGAGCGCCATATTGACAATAAAGGAAAAAGAACTGGCACTCACTGGAAGAATCTTTGCAAAGACAACTGCCGCACCGGTCACACCACCGAAACAGAAGTTGTTCGGAAATTTGAAGAAATAGACCCCGATCGCCATAATGATCGTGCTCAATGTTATGATGAAGAAACTTTTTAATTGTTGCATTGTTTCGTGAACTCCTTTGAATGATTTTTCTTCAGTTTAGAATGGTTCGAACATAAAGTCAACCGGAAGTCTTTTCATGCGAAAGATTTCCGGTTGTCTATTCAAAAAGTTATGCATAGTGGTATTTCTTCCTCTGTGTGATCAGGAAAGTCGCAGTCACGCACAGTGTCAGAAGCTCTGCCACGGAGATCGCAATCCAGATACCGTCGATGTCAAAAATCATTGGAAGCAACAGTACCGCCGCAATCTGGAACAGGAGCGTACGCAGGAAGGAGATCGCTGCGGAGACGCCACCATTGTTGAGCGCGGTAAAGAACGAGGAGCCAAAGATGTTAAATCCAGCGATCAGGTACATGAGTGCGTAGATCCGGAATCCGTGTTCTGTCATAGCAAGAAGATCTGCATCATATCCAACAAAGAGACTGGAAAGCGGGTGTGCCAGAAGCTGCGACAGTACCAAAAGGAGGATTCCCCAGGAACTGATCAGGGTCAGGCTTTTCTTGAACAAATTCTTAAGTTCCGGATGATTGCCTGCGCCGTAATGGTAGCTGACGATCGGTGCGCTGCCGATGGAATAACCGAAAAAGATGGCAAGGAATACGAAATTCACGTACATGATCGTACCATAAGCTGCCACACCGTCCTGTCCGGCAAATTTCATAAGCTGTATGTTGTACAGTGAGTTTACGATGGAACTGGAAAGATTTGTCATCAGCTCGGAAGAACCGTTTGTACAGGTCTTCTTAAGGATTGCTGCGTTAAAATGCGTCTTTCCAAGCCGAAGCAGACTGGAATTTTTTCTCGCAAAATAAGCAACCGGGAAAAAGCCTCCGATCAGCTCTCCGCATACGGTTGCAACTGCAGCACCGATCAGACCGTAACCGAGTACGCCGACAAACAGGTAATCGAGCACCATGTTGGTCAGTCCTGCGGTAACGATCACACCCAGACCGAGCTTCGGTTTCTCGGCTGCAACGAAGAAACTCTGAAAAACGTTCTGCAGCATGAATGCAGGCATCGAGATAAAGGTGATGCGCGCGTAGATGACGCAGTCACGGTGCAGTTCTCCGGTGGCACCGAGCGCAGTCGCAATAAACGGAACTACGATCGCACCGAGGATCGCAAGAACGATGCCACCGCCGAGTGTGATGTAAACGAGCATCGAGAAATATTCATTGGCTTCCTTTTTCTTCCCTTCACCGAGTGTCTTGGCAACGATCGCGCTGCCTCCGGTTCCGACCATGAAACCGAGTGCGGAGAGCGCCATCAGAAGCGGCAGGATCAGGTTGATTGCTGCAAGTGCAGTCTTTCCGGCATAGTTGGAGACAAACAGTCCGTCCACGACACTGTAGATCGAGGTAAAAATCATCATGACGATGGATGGCAGCACAAACTGTATTAATTTTTTGAACGTAAAATGTTCGGATAATTGTATCTTCATAGTTATGGTTCCTCACTTTGTATCGATAAATTTTTTGCGGCATCCCCGAGTGCCTGTATGTATTTTCCAAATAACGCAAGCATCTGTTGACACTCCTCATCTGTCATACAGTGGAATGCTTCACCCTCCATCTGCATCACCGGATAGATGGTGCGTTCAAGAAGGTTTTTCCCGAGATCCGTCAGGGTAATATGCATGCTGCGCCCCTTGCCGGAGGACAATGTCAGATAGCCGGACTTTTCCATCTGGCGGATGGAAGAGTGGATGGTCTGCTTCGGAATACAGGTGGCGTTGCAGATATCTTTCTGCAAGCAGCCGTCTCCCAATTCGCTGATCGAGTAGAGAATATCGAAGGCACTGTCGGACAGACCGAGGCGCAATGCGATATCGTGGTAGATCTCGTTTGTCTTTTTATAAATCCGGTTAAATTCTTTTAAGGGATTGCTGATATATGGGTTACCAAGTTCTGACATAGAATCTCCTTTGCTTATAGTTGTCTGATTTCGTACTCAAGATAGTATAGTCTGAAATCGGACTTATGTCAAGGCGTAAATTTTGGAGAATAGAATTTGACGGATGGCAGAACTATTACTAGAATAAAAGTGTTAACTTATAAAAAGCTGCCATGCAATCGGCAGAGACAATAAATGGGATTAAAGAAGGAAGAACGAAAGAGGATTAAAATATGATACAGGATATCGCACCACTTCATTTATATAACGAATTTAAAAATAAGAAGCCGGAAGCGTCAAGCCGTATGCTTGGCTTTGGCAATCGGAGCGTATTCCTAAAATATGACGAGAACGATGCGGAAATCACATTTCTTACTTATGAACAACTGGCTACTTATTATAAAAAGAACGGGCAGCAGATACAGCCGTGCATCTATCTGTTTGCGATGGACGGAGAGGATTATTTTCTGACAGATATTCCGGAAGAGATACAGGTGGAAGGATTTGCTTTTCATACGCTTTTTTCAATAAGAAGGATGCACCCGAAGGAGAAAGTGTATGCGGCGACGACCGGATGGCATCTGTATCTGTGGTACCGGGATAATCAGTTTTGCGGGCGATGTGCAGGAAAGCTTGTGCATGATACGAAGGAGCGGATGCTTCGCTGTCCGCATTGCGGCAATCTGGTGTTCCCGAAGATTGCACCGGCTGTCATCATCGGTCTGATCGATGGAGACCGGATTATGATGACGAAGTACGCAGACAGAGAGTATAAGCGCTATGCCCTGATCGCGGGCTTTACGGAAATCGGAGAGACCGTAGAGGAGACGGTGCGGCGCGAGGTCATGGAGGAAGTCGGACTTGAGGTAAAAAATATCCGTTATTACAAAAGTCAGCCCTGGGGGTTCGATCAGAATCTTCTGATGGGGTTCTACTGTGATCTGGCGAAGGATGCTCCGATCCGGCTGGAGGAGGATGAATTGTCCGTGGCGGAGTGGGTCGATTACAATGACATTCCGGATGACCCGGAGGGGCTTAGTTTAACGCATGAAATGATGATCCATTTCCGTGAGGCAAAACGAGCAGAAGTTCGGCAAAAATAACTGTTTTGAATAAATTTCTCAATAAGGAAAAAGCACTTTAAATTGCAAAATTTAGGGATTATAATACACCTTAAACAAAAAAGATGCACATAAAATTATGGGCAGAACAGGAGGCTACAAATGTTAAAGTGCTTAAAGAAAATTGATTGGAAAAAGACAGGAATTTTTGCAGGAGGTGTACTGTTTGGTACTGCCGGAATCAAAGTATTATCCAGCAAGGATGCCAAGAAAGTATATACAAGCTGTACCGCAGCCGTACTTAGAGCAAAAGAGTGTGTGATGAACACCGTGAGTATGGTTCAGGAGAACGCAGGAGACATCTATGAAGGCGCTAAGGAGATCAACGAGGAGCGCGCTGCAAAGGCGGAGGCGGAGAGCTTCGAGGATGCGGAAGTTGTAACAGAAGAGACAAGCGAAGAGACCGCAGAATAAGAGGCGATTGACGTGAAGTTTGTAATTAAGCATGAAATCAGGGGACGCATGCGTATCCATCTCGTGCAGTACCGTATGAGTTATGCGCAGGCGGACACTCTGCTTTATTTTCTGCAGAATGATGCACAGGTTACGAAAGCCAAGGTGTACGAGCGGACACAGGATGCGGTTATTTTCTATACAGGAAGCCGCAGGGAACTGATCAGTAAGCTGCAGCATTTCCGTTATGAATATGTGGAAGTGCCGGATGGTGTGATCGAGAATTCGAACCGTCAGATGAACGCCGAATACCAGGAGAAGATGGTGGAGAAGGTCATTCTCCGTTATGCATCCAAGGCGTTACTGCCTTATCCGGTCCGTGCGTGCTGGACAACGCTTAAGTCTCTGCGTTATATCAGCAAAGGCGTTAAGACACTTGCAGCAGGAAAGATTGAAGTTCCGGTACTGGATGCGACTGCAATCGGCGTATCGGTACTTCGCGGTGACTACGATACCGCAGGATCGATCATGTTCTTACTCGGTATCGGCGAACTGCTTGAAGAGTGGACACATAAGAAGTCCGTAGGAGATCTTGCAAGGACGATGTCTCTAAACATTGGCAAAGTCTGGCTTGTGCAGGATGGCACTGAGGTACTTGTGGATGCAAAGAAGATTGCAGCAGGCGATGAGGTTGTCATCCATATGGGCAACACGATTCCGTTTGACGGCATTGTGACAGATGGTGAGGCAACGGTCAATCAGGCATCTCTGACCGGTGAATCGGATCCGGTCAGAAAGAGTCTGGACGATTTTGTCTATGCGGGAACTGTTCTCGAGGAGGGAGAGCTGACGATCCGTGTGCAGACGGTAGGCGGCAGCAGCCGTTATGACAAAGTTGTGAAGATGATCGAGGAATCTGAGAAATTGAAATCTGGGCTTGAGAGCCGTGCGGAGCATCTTGCGGACCGTCTTGTCCCGTATTCGCTCGGTGGTACGGCACTCACCTATCTTCTGACAAGGAATGTGACGAAGGCGCTTTCCATTCTCATGGTTGACTTCTCATGTGCCTTAAAACTTGCGATGCCGGTATCCGTCCTTTCCGCAATCCGTGAGGCAAGTGAGCACAATATTACGGTAAAAGGCGGACGATACTTGGAAGCGATGGCGGAGGCGGACACGATCGTCTTTGATAAGACAGGAACACTGACCAAGGCGCAGCCAACGGTCGCAAAATTGATCGCCTTCAACGGAGACAATCCGGACGAACTTCTGCGCATTGCGGCATGTATGGAAGAACATTTCCCTCACTCGATGGCAAAGGCTGTCGTTGATGCGGCGAAGGAACGGGGGCTCGACCACGAAGAAATGCATTCCAAGGTGGAGTATGTGGTTGCACATGGTATCTCAACGATGATCAATGGTAAGAAAGCCGTCATCGGAAGCTATCATTTTGTCTTTGAAGACGAGGCATGTACGCTCCCGGAGGGAACGGAAAGTACATTTGAGACATTGCCGGAGCAGTATTCACATCTGTATCTTGCAATCGAGAATGAACTTGCTGCGGTCATCTGTATCGAGGATCCACTCCGTAAGGAAGCTGCGGAAGTTGTCCATGCACTGCATCTGGCTGGAATTAAGAAAATCGTTATGATGACAGGAGACAGTGAGCGTATCGCTGGAGCAATTGCAAAGAAAGTCGGTGTGGACGAGTATTATTCGGAAGTTCTGCCGGAGGACAAGGCAGGATTCGTAGAACGCGAGAAAGCAGCCGGACGAAAAGTGATCATGGTTGGTGACGGAATCAATGATTCACCGGCGTTATCAGCCGCAGATATCGGTATCGCAATCTCTGATGGGGCACAGATCGCACGTGAGATTGCAGATGTAACAATCGCTGCTGATGATCTGCATGAAGTGGTTGTCTTAAAGAATTTGAGCGATGCTTTAATGAAAAGGATTCATGGAAACTATCGTTCTATCGTTGGATTTAATGCAGGGCTGATCGGACTCGGTGTGGCGGGTGTTCTTGCTCCGACGACATCTGCATTACTGCATAATACGTCTACCTTGCTTTTTACATTAAGAAGTATGGGAAATCTGCTGGAATAGTCAACAGAATTGTTTGAAATATTGTATAAAAAGCTTATAAGACCTTGAAATATATCGACATTATTGTGTATAATAATGTCGATATATTAATTTTGGAAGTGGCGAATGGGAGGCTAACATGAAGAATCATTCCAAAGAGAAGAAGAGGGGATCTTTAGCGACTAAAATTATTTTGGTCGTCTGTGCAACGGTTATTATTTCAAACAGGTTCAGTATTATGTTTGTATTAAGTGGTGCACGATCACAGATCCGCTCGGCAGTACAGACAACGATGATGGATCTGGCAGAGAGCAGCGATAAGCTGGTTGAGAATGCGATGAATGCATTGGAGCTCGATGAACTGCCGTATGAAACTTATGCTTCGATTCTTGAAAATGTTAAGATTGAAAATGTAGACAGTTCCTATGTTTATCTGGTAAATGAGCAGGGGACCATGCTTTACCACCCGACGGAAGAGAAAGTCGGACAGCCGGTAGAGAATGAAGTCGTAAGGGGGCTTGTTGAACAGCTGCATAACGGAGAACATCCGGAGAATGCAGTGGTTGAGTATAAATTTAACGGTACAGTAAAATATGCAGCTTACTATATTATGAGCAATAACGATATTGTTGTAGTAAGTGCCGATGAGGACGATGCATTAAGCGGAATCAACCGTATTACACAGCTTGCAACAAGTGTTCTTGTCGGAATTGTGATTATTATGTGCATAGTTGCATATGTGATCGGCAAGTGGATCGCGAAGCCACTTGTGAAATTGAGCAGTGCGGTGGAGGAGATCGCAGAAGGAAATCTGAGTGTGTCTTTTGATGGAATCAAAGATTCGAACGACGAAATCGGACTGATCAAGACCCGTATGCAGCACATGACAGCGATGCTTTCCGATATTGTTGAGAAGATTCGTGTTGCCAGTGACCATATGACAACAAGCAGTACGGAACTGGATGAGACCAGTGAGCAGACCTTAAGTGCGAACGGTGAGATTTCGCGTGCCGTACAGGATGTGGCTGAGGGCTCTACGAATATGGCAACATCAATTCTCGATATTAATGATAATCTTGGTACAATGTCGTCTGAGACACAGGTGATTGATTCATCGGTACATGAGATCAAGCAGCAGGCAGCAATCGTGCAGGAGAGCAGCCAGCTGATGAGTGAGAAAATGCGCAATATGCAACAAAGCAGCGCGCGTATGGATGCGGGAATTGCAACGATTTCCGATCGAATTCAGAAGGTAAATGAGGTTGTGGACCGGGTAAGCCAGATCGTGTCTGTCATCGAGGACATTTCGGGACAGACGAATCTTCTTTCGCTGAACGCATCCATCGAGGCTGCAAGAGCCGGTGATGCAGGACGCGGATTTGCAGTTGTAGCGGAGGAGATCCGCGTATTATCGGATAATACGAGCGAGCAGCTTGAGAATATTAAGAATATTATCTCGGAGTTGATCAGTGAATGTAATGAATGTGTGAAAGCATCTGAGAATATTGTCGAAGATAATGTAACACAGAAGGAAGAAATCGGATATGTTCTGTCCGAGTTTGGTACACTTGACGAGCAGATTGGCCTGACGGTGGATAAAGCGGAAGAAATCAAGCAGCTTGTCGAGACGATGGTTGAACTCAACGGAAACATTACAACAAGCAGCGGAGGACTTACCGACGTAAGTTCTGCAAATGCTGCCGCTACAGAAGAGATGACAGCGAATATTGAGGAACTGAACGCGATGATGCACGGTGTTGCGGATATGGCCGGTCAGATGCATGCGCAGTCGGAAGAACTGAATCAGGCACTGCAGTACTTTAAGTAAATTCTTGACAAACAAGATACATAAAATTATAATAATATTAATTGCAGGATAGTTCGCAGAAGATGCACTAAACCGAAAAAGTAAGACGCAATGCGCGTATGTGCTTTTTCGGTTTTTTACTTTTGCAGAATAATGGAAGAAGGGGGAAATGAAAATGATGAAACGCGTATCGGGAAAGATTGCGTTCGGGGGAATCGCTATCGGTACTATTAAGGAACTTTCCACAAAAAATGATCTGGTAAGACGCGTGCATGTCGAGGATGTTGCGGCGGAGCAGGAACGCTTTAAATCAGCTCAAAAAGAGGCAATCAGGCAGCTCCAGGGACTCTATGACAAAGCGGTTAAAGAGGTTGGCGAGGATAATGCCGCAATCTTTGAAGTCCATCAGATGATGCTTGAAGATCTGGATTATCTTGACTCAATCCGTAATATCATCGAGACACAATCGGTGAATGCAGAGTATGCGGTGGCAACGACCGGTGATAATTTTGCGGAGATGTTTGCCGGTATGGATGACGATTATATGAAGGCGCGTTCTGCTGACGTCAAAGATATTTCGGAGCGTGTGGTCCGCATACTTTCGAATCATGAGGAGCAGGGGCAGGACAAAGGTACCGGACAGAAACACATTATTGTGGCAGATGATCTGGCACCGAGTGAGACGATTCAGATGGATCGTGAGGCAGTGCTTGCGTTTGTGACAAGACAGGGCTCGACAAATTCCCATACGGCGATCCTTGCCAGAACCATGAACATTCCGGCTCTGGTGCTGACACCGGTGGATGAGGGCGTGGACGGCAAGGTGGCAATCGTTGATGGCTTTAGCGGAACTGTCATCATCGAGCCGGACGAGGAAACTCTTGCGGCGTATCAGAAGAAACAGCAGGAAGAACTGGAACGAAGAGAGCTTCTTGCGCAGCTTAAAGGTAAGCCGACCGTTACGGAGGATGGAAAAGAAATCAAGCTTTATGCTAATATCGGCGGAGTAAAAGACGTTGGAGCCGTGCTGCAGAACGATGCCGCAGGAATCGGTCTGTTCCGAAGCGAGTTTTTATATCTGCAGAGTACGGATTATCCTACGGAAGAAGAACAGTTTAAAGCTTATAAGACGGTTGCAGAGATGATGGCTGGCAGGAAGGTGATTATCCGTACGTTGGATATCGGTGCGGATAAGAAAGTGGACTACTTTCATCTCGACGAGGAAGATAATCCGGCGCTGGGATATCGTGCAGTGCGAATTTGTCTGACGCGCCCGGAAATCTTCAGGACGCAGCTTCGGGCATTGTATCGTGCAAGTGCCTATGGCAATATTGCTATTATGATTCCGATGATTACTTCTGTGTGGGAAGTTGAAAAGTCCAAAGAAATTATTCGGGAAGTGAAAGCAGAATTAAAAGAGGAAGGCGTTCCGTTTAAGGATGATGTGGAGGTCGGCATCATGATCGAGACTCCGGCGGCAGTCATGATCGCAGATGAGTTGGCACAGATGGTTGATTTCTTCAGCATAGGAACAAACGATCTGACCCAGTACACACTGGCAATTGATCGTCAGAACGAGCACTTGGATATGTTTTATAATGCACACCATCCGGCGGTCCTTAAGATGATCCAAATGGTGGCAGAAAGTGCACATAAAGCAGGAATCTGGGCAGGAATCTGCGGTGAACTCGGCGCAGACTTGGAATTGACGGAAAAATTTGTTAAAATGGGGATTGATGAGTTGTCTGTTTCGCCATCAATGATTTTCCCTGTAAGGAATAAAATTATTCATTCTAAGACAAAATAACTGAAGGAGGACAAAAGGATGAAGACATTTGATTACACAATTAAGGATGCTATGGGAATTCATGCAAGACCGGCAGGACTTCTTGTAAAGGAAGCCGCTAAGTATGAAAGCAAGGTTTCTCTGACAAAGGATGGAAAGACTGTTGATGCTGCAAGACTGATGGCTGTTATGAGCCTTGGAGTGAAACAGGGACAGACGGTTACCGTTACGGTGGAAGGTACCGACGAGGGAAACGCGACAGCAGGAATGCAGAAGTTCTTTAAAGAGAATCTGTAATTTTAATCAGGAATCAAATGAGGCAGATGCACAGAGTGTTTGCATCTGCCTCGATGCTTTTTATTTATAAAAATCTTGCTATTGATTATTTTGGTTATATAATTTATTGTTTTTTGAAAATAGCAAGTATTGTATGAAATTAACAAAAATAGACATAAAAGACCGTCAAATCTGACAAAACAGGTTCTTATACATGAGAAAAACTTGACATAATATACAACAGGCGTTAAAATAAATTCATACAAAAACAAAGCAATAATTGAATGGATTGTTACTGACCAGCAGGCAAAACCAAATTTTACATCGTTCTTAGATGGATTGGTGTAGAGTTTGGCTTTTTTATTGAAGGAGGTTAGGTTCCAGCAGACGGAGAGATGCATGAATATTCAGAAGATCATTAATAACAATGTAATATCGGCAGTCAATGATAAGAATGAAGAAGTTGTTGTTATGGGTCGCGGAATCGGCTTTAAGGCACATGCCGGAGATGCAATCGATGAGACGAAAATCGAGAAGGTGTTTCGCATTGAGAACGAGACGATTTCCAGACAGTTTCAGGAAATCCTGGAGAATATTCCGCTAGAGCATATGCAGCTTACGGAAGAAATTATTTCCAAAGCCAAGGAAGTATTGAAGGTCAAGCTGAATCAAAGTATTTATGTAACCCTCACGGATCATATTAATTTTGCAATCCAGCGTCAGAAAGAGGGCGTTCGGCTTAAGAATGCGCTGCTCTGGGAGATCAAAGAGTTTTACAGAAACGAGTACCAGATCGGACAATATGCGATCGAATTGCTTAACGAGAAGATTAAAACTGATTTTACCGAGGATGAGGCTGGCTTTATTGCTCTTCACATTGTGAATGCGGAATACAATACAAGTATTCACAATACATTTGCAATGACAAATATGATTCAGGAACTTTTGCAGTTCATTCAAAAAGAGATGGGGCGCAGGTATAACGAAAATTCGATTCATTATGAACGTTATCTTGCCCATCTGAAGTTTTTGGCAAGGCGTGTGTGTGACCACAACCTTTTGCCGGATGATGATATGGAGTTTGCAGCCCGGATCGAACAGAAATATCCTGCAGAGTATGAATGCAGCCGGAAAGCCGCAGACTATATTAAGATGCAGTATCATGAGAACCTCTCAGAAGAAGAGATCCTGTATCTGGCAATCCATATCAAGCGTGTATTTATGGAAGATTAAGCGTATAGGAGGGAGTGGATAATCGTATGCTTCAGTTATTCAAAAAGAAATCAGACGGAATCGTAATCGGGGCTCCGGTCAAAGGAAAAGCCGTACCGATCAGCGAGGTCAATGATCCGACATTTGGTGAAGAGATCCTGGGCAAGGGAGTTGCAATCATTCCGGCAGACGGAAAGATTTATGCTCCGGCAGACGGCCGGATCGAATTACTATTTGACACGATGCATGCGGTAAGCATGACAACGGATGACGGAGTCGAACTTCTCATCCATATCGGTCTTGAAACCGTAACCTTAAAAGGTGAACATTTTACTGCTCATAAGGCAACCGGCGATACCGTAAAGAAGGGAGATCTTCTGATCACAGTTGATCTTGAGGCGGTTAAGGCAGCAGGATTCGATGTGATTACGCCGATGGTTGTTTGCAACACCGGTGATTATCAGGCGGTGGAGGCTGTGACAGGCGCAGATGTTGAGCCTGGTGAATCGGTTCTTAAGATTAAAAAGTAACCGCAATGTTTTCTATACAATTTATATTTTACACATTTTAAGTATTTTAGCCGGATCACAACGGCATAAAATAAAAGGGATTATTAAGATGAAGGAGGATGTTTACTATGATGAAGTATTTACAAAAACTTGGTAAAGCATTAATGCTTCCGGTAGCCTGCTTACCTATCTGTGGTATTTTAATGGGTATCGGATATCTTATGTGTCCTGCAACTATGCAGGGTGGTGACATTTCAGGCGTGATTCCTATGATCGGATTCTTCCTGGTTAAGGCCGGTGGAGCACTGATTGACAATATGGCACTGTTATTCGTAATCGGTGTCGGTGTCGGTATGGCTGATGATCATGATGGTACAGCAGGTCTTGCAGCATTAGCTTCCTGGCTGATGATTACAAACCTTCTTTCCACAGGAGTTGTTACAACTCTGATGCCTGCAATCGCAGATAATCAGGATAAGATGATCGCATTCGGCAAGATCGCAAACCCATTTATCGGTATCTTGGCCGGTATCATCGGTGCTACATGCTACAATAAGTTCAAGAGCACAAAGCTTCCGGATTGGCTGTCATTCTTCAGTGGCAAGCGTTGCGTAGCAATTATCGCCGGTGTTGTTTCCATTATTGTTTCCGCAATCCTGTTGTTCGTATGGCCGTTAATCTTCGGTTTACTGATCGCAGCTGGTAACGGAATCGCAGGAATGGGTGCTGTTGGAGCTGGTATCTATGCTTTCTTAAACAGATTACTTATTCCAACCGGATTACATCACGCATTAAACAACGTATTCTGGTTCGACACCATTGGTCTTGGTGACCTTACAAACTTCTGGGGAGGAAAGACATCAGCTGATGTTACCTGGGATCTTGGAATGTATATGTCAGGATTCTTCCCATGTATGATGTTTGGTATTCCTGGTGCTGCACTTGCTATGATCAGGTCAGCAAAGAGCAACAAGAAGAAAGTTGCAATCGGTCTTTTAAGCTCCGCAGCATTATGTGCTTTCATCTGCGGTGTTACTGAGCCGTTCGAGTTTGGATTTATGTTCCTTGCTCCTGGACTGTACTTAGTATACGCATTACTTTATGGTATCTTTACAGTTATCACAACACTCGTTGGTTTCCGTGCAGGATTCAGCTTCTCAGCCGGAGCAACAGACTTGTTCTTCTCAGCTTCCCTTCCGGCAGCTAAGAACACTTGGATGATCATTCCTCTTGGAATTGCAGCATTCATTGTGTTCTACGTAGTATTCCGTTTCATGATCGTTAAATTCGATCTGAAGACACCTGGTAGAGAAGATGATGATGTAGATGAGACAAAAGTAGAGTTGGCAAACAATGATTACACAGCTATCGCTGCAACAATCTTAGAGGGCCTTGGTGGCAAGGACAATGTAGTAAGCATTGATAACTGCATCACAAGACTTCGTCTCGAAGTTAAGGACAACACAGCCGTAGATGAGAAGAAGATTAAATCTGCAGGCGTTGCAGGTGTTGTCAGACCTGGCAAGACAAGTGTTCAGGTTATCATCGGAACGAAAGTTCAGTTCGTGGCAGACGAGTTCAAGAAGTTGTGCCAGTAAAATAAAAATATAATCCCTTTTTTAGAGGCGGTTTCGCACGATGTGCGGACCGCCTCTTTCTTATGGTTTTCACCGGAGAATAATGTAGACACTATATGCAAGATAGCAGAGAATGCAGATGATGCCTTCCTTTCGGGATGTAATCTTGTGCGATCTTGCAAGGACGAGGATCAGGATGCATACAGCCGTCAGAAGGATAGAGTCAATCAGTAGCTCCGGAGCAGCGTGGATTGGCGTAAGGCTAGAAGTTGCGCCAAGAATGAACATGATGTTAAACAGGCAGGATCCAACCGCGTTGCCCAATGCAATACCGGAATCGCCTTTTTGGGCTGCAACGATGGATGTCATAAGCTCCGGAAGAGAGGTTCCGATCGCAACGATTGTCAGACCGACAAGTGTATCACTCATGCCGAGAGAGCGGGCAATCAGGCTTGCATTATCGACAACCAGATTGCCGCCGCAGATGATTGCAATCAGACCGCCGACAATATAAAGAATGCTGCGTGGCACGGATAGTGTGCGGATCGGCTCGGTATCGGTGCGCTCGCGCAAAGCCCCTCGGATTACGACAAAAAGATAGGCTGTCATACCAATCAGAAGAATGATACCTTCCAGGCGGCTGAGTTTAAAGTCGAGAAGAAGGATAACGAGACCGGCGGAGACTGCAATGTTCCACCATAGGTCGCGTTTTAACATATCTTTTGGGGTTGTGATTGGCCGAAGGAGTGCGGACACACCGATGACCATGAGCAGATTAAAGATGTTCGATCCGACGATATTGCCGAGCGAGATGTCACTGTTCCCGGCGAGACCAGCAGTAATGGAGACAGCTGTCTCGGGAGCACTGGTGCCAATTGCAACGATCGTCAGACCGATCACAATGGAAGGAACACGGAGAATTCCGGCGATGGAGGAAGAACCGTCCACGAAAAAATCCGCTCCCTTGAGCAGAAGAAGAAAACCGACGAGTAGCAATAAATACATCATAATGACCTCCAGTCTGCGCAGTAAAAAAGAGACTCTTACTGCACGAAAAATAGTGCAATAAAAGTCTCGTTACATACTTAAATGAAGTATGGAAATTGCCCGGCCAAAGAGGCGTGATGACGAACAATCTCGCATGAAAGATGCTAACTACTCCCTCATATTGTTGTTATAATCTATCTATAGCACAGGACAGACTTTATTGTCAACAAAAAGATTGAAATCGAACACACTTTCTGGTATGATAAATCTAATATCGATTGTGAGGCAAAGGTGGCAGACGATGAAGAATACGAAGAACCACACGAGGTGGATCTGTCTGAATTTAATACTGATGATTCTTTTGTCGGGAATGTGCTATGAGTCGGTGAAAGCGGACTCTTTGTTGCAGCGCCTGCACACCGGAGATATCGAGTCGCAGCAGACTGCACATCAGTTGAATGATGTCTTTTTCGGCGGACCTCAGAATGAGGGAACCGAGGAAGTATTTGGCGTCAGGGATTTCGAGTCTCGTCTGGTTGCTGTGCGAAAGACAAGCCGTATCAGCTGCATTCGTACAATACTTTTCGCTTGTTTTCTTTTGATCGTTACTGCTTTTGCAGCGGGATGGATCAAGCGGATCGTCAGGATTTCAGCGTTGCCTCCGTGCAATCAGCAGACGATCATCCGCTATATTCACCGGAAGGACGGAGCCAAAGGCTGACTATATTTTCTATTACCATTGAAAAGAGAATATAGTGCGTAAGGCACGGAAATGAGGAGAATATGGCATCTAATATTTTGGTGGCAATCTTTGCAGTTCTTGTAGTGGGCGCCGGTGCCTGGTCCTGTTGGTTTGAAAACCACAGACAGTCGGAGAAAGACTTGGAGGAACAGGTTCATATGCTTAAGGAGCAGAAGAAGGAGAAATAAAGTCTTTCTTCGTACATAAACCGGACGAAAAAGAAGATACTGTATGGAAATATGACCGAAAAGGAGGGAGAGGCATGCAGCGAAGCAGACAGTATATTGCCATTGATTTGAAGTCGTTCTACGCTTCGGTCGAGTGCCGGGAGCGGGAACACAATCCGCTGACGACAAATCTGGTCGTAGCTGATGCGAGTCGTACAGAGAAGACGATCTGTCTTGCTGTCTCCCCATCCTTGAAGGCGTATGGAATTCCAGGACGTGCGAGGCTTTTTGAGGTGGTGCAGAAGGTAAAGGAAGTTAATCGTGCACGTTTAAGCCGCGCGCCTGGACATACTTTTACAGGAGAATCCGCAGATGATGTGGAATTGAAAAAGAATGCATCCCTTGCCGTCTCTTATATTACGGCAACGCCGCGGATGGCGCTGTATATGCAATACAGTACACAAATTTATCAGATTTATTTAAAATATGTTGCACCGGAGGACATCCATGTATATTCCATTGATGAAGTATTCATGGATGTCACTTATTATCTGAATACCTATCATATGACGGCCTACGAGCTGGCGCAAAAGATGATCCGTGATGTGGAAGATCAAACCGGGATTACTGCGACTGCGGGAATCGGAACCAATCTTTATCTTGCCAAGATCGCGATGGATATTGTTGCGAAACATATTCCTAAGGACCATACCGGAGTGCGTATCGCCCAGCTTGATGAGATGACGTACAGACAGCTTCTGTGGGATCACAGACCGATCACGGATTTCTGGCGCGTGGGGCGAGGCTATGCGAAGAAACTGGAGGAATGCGGCATCTGCACGATGGGAGATGTGGCACGTTGCTCGATTGGAAAAGAGAATGAATATTATAATGAAGAACTGCTTTATCGGATGTTCGGTATTAATGCAGAACTTTTGATCGATCATGCATGGGGATATGAGCCGACAACCATTAAAGATGTGAAAAATTATAAACCACAGTCCAACAGTATGGGATCCGGTCAGGTGTTGCAGTGCCCATATCCGGCAGATAAAGCAAGACTTATTGTACAGGAGATGGCAGATGTGCTGGTACTTGATTTAGTGGACAAAGGACTTGTGACGGATCAGATGGTACTTACCGTCGGTTATGACATTGATAATTTAAAGAAGGGAAATTCTTATCGTGGCGAAGTGACAACGGACCGTTACGGAAGGAAGATACCGAAGCATGCGCATGGAACTGCGAATCTTGACGAGCCGACCTCATCCACACGGAAGGTTACAGATGCCGTCATGGAATTGTATGATCGCATTGTGGATGACAAGCTTCTTGTGCGACGGATCAATTTGGTTGCGAATCACATTGTAAAGGAGGATTCTGTTATTCGTGAGACTGCGTATGAGCAGCTGGACCTCTTTACAAATTATGAAGAGCGACAGAAGCTGGATCAACAGGAAGAAAAAGCCTTACAGAGAGAAAAAAAGATGCAGCATGCGATGCTTGACATCAAGAAAAAATTCGGAAAGAATGCAATCCTCAAAGGAATGAACCTTCAGGAAGGGGCGACGATGCAGGAGCGCAACCGGCAGATCGGAGGACATAAAGCATGACGTTGCAGCAGCTTATGAACAGTCATAAATATGATGATATTATCGGATTGCCACATCCGGTCTCTGCGAGGCATCCACAGATGGCAAGAGAGGATCGGGCGGCACAGTTTTCACCGTTTGCAGCCTTGACCGGATACGACGATGCCATCTCGGAGACACAGAGGCTGACGGAGACGAAAAGAGAACTGGATGAGGAAGTGAAGGAGCGGTTGAACGAGAAGATTGCTTTTCTTGCAACACAGATTGCGGAGCATCCGGTTGTGAAGATTACTTACTTTAAAGAGGATGGGAAGAAAGACGGAGGAGCGTATCTTACGATAACAGGAGCTGTCCGGAAAGTGAAAGAATTCGAGAAAATATTGCAGATGGAGGATGGAACAGAGATTCCGGTTGCAGATATAAGCGGAATCGAGGGAGAGATTTACCGCTCGGATGACATGATCGGGACATAATTCTTTTGTGTTTGGACCAACAGAAATTTATGCAATAATTAGTAAAAATAGCAAAATCTGTGTTCCTATTTTGTGAATATTATGGTATGATTTTATACAAGTAATGCGAAATGTGGAGGTATTTGACAAATGAAAAACTTGGGGAAAAAACTGATCGCAGTGCTTGCGGTCGTATTGGTGGTTCTTGTAGCCTGGCAGGTACTCGTGCTTACTCTTTTGGATAAGCATGTGATAAATACGCTTGTCGCGCTAATTCTGACGACGGTGGTCGTCGCGGTTATGATTGCATTGATTGCGTTGTCCGTCAAGTATGTGATGGAACCGATCCGGATGGCGGTAATGGGAACGAAGCCTGCGGAGAATTCCAGGATGGCAATCCGTGCGAAGAAGATGGCAGCAAGAGAAGATGACATCGGTAAGATGTTCCGAGAGGTGCAGGGATCGGTCGGATCTTTTGCAAATGTGATTGCGGGAATCCGTAACGCAACACAGGAACTCGAGGAAGTGACAGAAGAGTTTCAGGAGATGTTTTCAAACATGACGGAATCGGTCAATGAGACCAATTCAGCGGTTGAAGTGATTGCAGCGAATACGATGTCACAGTCGAATCATACATTGGATATGAAGGATAAGATTGATGCAATCGGCACAACAATCGATTATATTTCTACGAATATTGCGAGCCTGACACAGAGTGTGCAGACTCTTAGCGAATACAATGATTCCGTTGATGAGATTATGCAGGAGCTGATGAACATCAATGAGAAGAACGGAGAGTCGATCGAGAACGTGCGTCAGCAGACGGAACTGACAAATAGTTCTGCCCAGCAGATCCGTAAGGCAGCAGAGATTATCGCTGGTATTTCGAGCCAGACGAACCTCCTTGCTTTAAATGCCAGCATTGAGGCTGCACGTGCCGGCGAACATGGAAGTGGATTTGCTGTCGTAGCGGAAGAAATCAGAGTTCTTGCTGATCAGTCGAAAGAATCAACGGAGCAGATCAATCATGTTGTAAATGAACTGCTCAGCAATTCCGAGATCAGCGTTGCTACAACGCAGGAAGTGGCGGAAGCGTTTGCAGTGCAGAGTGAGAAAGTCAATGAGACGGTATCTATCTTTAAATCTTTGCATTCCGAGATTAAGAAGGTTCGGGGTTCCATTGAGGGAATCAATGAGGAAGTCGGTGATCTTGAGACACACAAGAATGTGATCGAAAGCGGAATTGACGCATTGTCGGCTTCTTCCGAGGAGAATTCCGATAGTGCACAGCTTACGACAGAGAATCTGGCAGGATTTAAAGACACGGTAAGTGAGTGTGGAGACAAGACGAAGCGTGTGGTCGGCGTTACGGAGGAACTGATCGGATATATTCATCAGTTTGATGCCGAGAATGTGAAGGAGCGGGTTCTTGGCGACCTGGCATAGAGATACATAGTGATAACAGAATTTATAGGAGATGTTACTTACAGAAAGTAGCATCTCTTTTTTGTGGTAAACGAACGAAAAACACAACACATAGTTTTTGAAACTACATAAAGTGGTAGACAAAAGACATAAAATGGATTACAATATCACATGTTGAGTATATTGTGTCCGATGAAGGAATAGATTATGGAGCACGAACAGAAGGTAATTTATTACCGGGATGAATTAAATGACGAGTTTGCGGGGGATCATATTAAGGCAAAGAAGATCGATGCTTCTTACCGCTATATCAGAGCGTCATGGACAGGAAAGGCAGCGCATTTCTTCTGGTATCACGTGGTTGCGGTTCCGCTTGCAAAAATATATATGAAGCTTTATTTCAGGCACAGGGTAGAGAATCTGGATGTATTAAAGAAGACCAGAGGACAGGGCTACTATATGTATGGGAACCACACGCATCCTCTGGGGGATGCACTGATCCCGACACTGGTGAACCGACCGGTGGATGTCCAAACGATCGTACATCCGAACAATGTGTCGATGCCGGTACTTGGCAGGATTACGCCGTATCTGGGAGCATTGCCGCTGCCGGATGACAGGGCGGCGATGAAACATTTTCTGGAAAGTTTAGATCATGCGATAGAACAGAAAAATTGCGTTATGATCTATCCGGAGGCACATATCTGGCCTTACTATACGAAGATTCGTCCGTTTAAGGACAGTTCGTTCCGTTATCCGGTGCAGGCGCGTGTTCCGGTATACTGCCTGACCAACACTTATCATAAGGGGAAAAGAGATGATGTTCCGCAGATCGTGACTTATGTGGACGGTCCGTTCTACGCGGATGAATCGCTTCCTGCAAGAGAGCAGAAGAGAATGCTGCGTGATAAAGTATATCAGACGATGTGTGAGCGGGCAAAAAGTAATGAGGTGGAATTGATCCACTACGAGCGCGAAAGAGATGAGTAGGAGATCGTTATGATAAATTTGCTTTTTTCCGGCAACGGGAAAGTGTTTGATGGGGTGCTGACGTGTATGCTCTCCATATTAAAACGCACAGATACGAAGGAGGCGTTTCGCATCTATGTCTATACGATGGATGTCACGCGGATCAAACCGGAATATACACCGATTTCGGAGGAAATGATCGCGTTTTTGGATGGTGTTGTCAAGCAGTATCACCCAGACAATTCCGTTGTGCGTGTGGATGTGACAGAGTTGTATGAGAAAGAGTTTAAGCATTGCCCGAATGAGGGAGCATACTGCTCTCCATATACACTGCTTCGGCTTTTTGCAGATATTGTGCCGGATATGCCGGATAAGCTGTTGTATCTGGATGTGGATATCCTGTTTAACCGGGATATCTGCCTTCTGTATGATACCGATGTGTCGGATGTGGAATATGCGGCGGCAAGGGATCACTACGGAAAGTATCTGATCCGTCCGGATTATGTGAACGCAGGAGTACTGCTTCTCAATTTAAAGAAGATCAAGGAGACAGGACTTCTTGTGAAGGCTCGCAAGCTGATCAAGGAGAAAAAGCTTGTGTTTGCGGATCAGTCGGCAGTTATTCGGAGTACCAGCTGTAAGAAGATGCTTCCGCAGAAGTTCAATGATCAGAAGTTTCTGCACAAAAGTACGGTAGTAAGACATTTTTCCAAGAGGCTGTTTTATCTGCCGTATCCACATACGGCGAATATCAAGCAGTGGCGTGTGAGCGATGTGCATCGCATTTTTCACTATTATGTGTTTGACGATATCCTGTATGAATATCTGTATCTGAAGCGGAAATTTGAGGAAGAAACGCAGACGGATGGAAAGTAATTCGAATTGCGGGAATGATGTTGAGTGATGATTCGAAAGGGGAATGGATCTATGAATGACAATAAGGTAATTCCGGTTTTTTATGCGTGTGATGATAATTTTGTGAAATATACCGTCGTCTCTTTACAGTCGATGAAGGAACATGCATCGCGTGATCAAAAATATTGTATTCATGTGCTGCACACAAATATTTCGAAGGAAATGCAGGATGTGATGTATGCGATGCAGGACGAGCAGTTTCAGATCCGGTTTGATGATGTAACCGATTATCTGAAGTCGATCAGTGACAAGCTGCCGCTGCGCGATTATTATTCGAAAACAACATATTTCAGGCTTTTTATAGCGGAAATGTTTCCAGAGTACGAGAAGGCAATCTATATTGACAGTGATACCGTTGTGCTTGGTGATATTGCGGATCTGTATGCGTATGACCTTGGGGATAATTATGTAGGTGCTGCGCGTGAACAGGCGATGGTACAGACGGATGTGTACGGAACCTATGTGGAAAAGGTGCTTGGAATCGACCGCAACACGTATTTTAATGCGGGTCTTCTTGTGATCAATTGTGAGCAGTTCCGTAAGCAGCGTGTGCTGGATCAGTTTATCGAGTTACTGCATGTGTATAATTTTGTGGTCACACAGGATGAGGATTATCTGAATCTGATCTGCAAGGGGCAGGTATTCTGGCTTCCGCAGCAGTGGAACACAGAAGTGTTTGGAAATATCGATTATCCGGAAGAGTCGATCTGTGTGCTTCATTATATTATGGTGTCAAAACCCTGGCATTACAAGGATTGCCGGATGGGAGCATATTTCTGGGAGTATGCTAAGAAGACGGTTTGTTATGAAGAGATTCTTGAAGTCCTGGAAAATTATACTGATGAGCAGAGAGCGGAGGATGCGGCTTCTGCGGATCGTCTGATGGTGACGGCACAAAATGAGATCGATAATGAAAACAATTATTTGAACCTTTTGAACAGAGGACAGCTTAAAGCGAAGGATCGTCTTGAAGTGCTGGAAAAGATTGCGCAGCTGGAGCGAGAGGGGCGTTTTGATGAGGATGTGGAGGAAGATCCACCGACGAAGGAACTGATGCCGGACGATATTGACTATCTGCGCAGAAAGATCAGCAGTAAGATTAAGACGAAGCTGACCTACAAGGTCGCAAGAAGCTTTCTGAACAATATTATCGCCAACAAGCAGCTGATCATCAAGGATATCAAGGGGATTGAGAATATGAATGCACTTAAGTCCGGTGCGGTCATTACCTGTAACCATTTTAATGCATTTGATAGTTTTGCAATTCAGGTTGCTTATGAGCAGTCCACTCAGCGGAAAAGAAAACTTTACCGTGTGATCCGTGAAGGAAATTATACGAATTTCCCAGGATTTTACGGAATGCTGATGCGCAACTGTTACACATTCCCACTGAGCTCGAACAAGGATACGATGCGCAAGTTTATGCATTCGATGGATGCGGCACTGAAGCATGGAGACTTTATGGTTGTCTATCCGGAGCAGAGTATGTGGTGGAATTATCGTAAACCGAAGCCTTTGAAGAAGGGAGCTTACACCTTTGCCACGAAGAATGATGTGCCGGTGCTTCCTTGCTTTATCACAATGGAAGACAGTGATATCTTAGGTGAGGATGGTTTCTATGTGCAGGAGTACACCATACACATTGCACCGGCAATCTATCCGGATCCACAGAAGTCACGTGCTGCCAATATTCAGATGATGAAGGATAAGAACTTTGAGGTGTGGAAGGAAATCTATGAGACAACGTATGGGGAAGCGCTCGTTTATGACACGGCTGATATTCCGACAATTGCATAATGTGTGAGAGGTTATGGAAGATGAAGACAGCCCATCAGGTTCCCCTGATGGGCTGTCTTGTGTATAAGATACGTTTAATTAGAAGAAGCAAACATGTGCTTTGTCTGTCGGTGGTAGATTGCCCAGGCGATTACCGCAGTCATTACTTCCGTGACCGGAAATGCAATCCATACTCCGTCAGAGAGGAACGGGCGGCAGAGCAGTAGAGCAGCCGGAATCATGATGATCAGATAGCGCAGAAGCGAGATCATCAGGGATGGCATTCCGGCACCGAGCCCTTCAAGCGCGCCACAGCAGGTGACGGAAACTGCAGACACGATGAAACCGAGGCTGATTATGTGCATTGCGTGCACACCGATCGTGATCGTTGCTGGATTTGCGGTAAAGATTCCGATGAGTGCTGCAGGAACACTCCAACTGAGAATCAGCCCAAGAAGCATGATCGCGAAAGCCATCGTGAGAGCGGTCATAAAAATATTCTTTACACGCCGGTATTCTTTCGCACCGTAGTTGTAGCCGACAAGAGGGCGGATTCCCTGAATAATACCGTTGACCGGAAGGTAAATGAAGGTCTGTAGCTTGTAGTAGGCGCCGAGTACGAGAACATAGGCTTCACCAAAGGTCGAGAGAATTCCGTTGAGCGCTGAAATAAGAATCGACGGAAGCGCCATATTGAGCGTGGCGGGAATTCCGATGGAATACAGCTTGCCAATTAAGACCGTATTCATGCGCATATCGCGGAGGCTGATCCGCGCAGGAATCGGTCGCAGTATATAGATCACAATATAACAGATCAGAGTCAGCGTCTGACCGATTCCGGTTGCAAGCGCGGCTCCAGACATCCCCATGCGGGGGAATGGTCCGATGCCGAAGATCAGGAGCGGATCCAATATAATATTGGAGACAAAGCCAACCGTCATACCAAGCATAGTTACCTTCATCTGACCGACTGCCTGATAAATCTTTTCTAATGCAATTCCTACCGTAATGATCATTGAAAATGCAAAAGCGATATATGCATATTCCAGACCGAGTGCGATCACATTCTCACTTCCTGTAAACATGCCTAAGAATTTCGGAATGAAAGCAATACATACGATTGTGAGAAGCAGTCCATGTACTGCGCTAAGCAGTGTGCCGAGTGTTGTTGCATTGTTCGCACTTTTCTCATCGCCGGCACCTAAGAAGTAGGCAATCATGGCATTGATGCCGACACCGAAGCCGACAGAGATTGCAGTCACGACAATCTGCACCGGATACACGAGGGAGAGTGCGGTCATTGCATCTTCACTGACTTTGGCAACGAAATAACTGTCGACGATGTTGTAAAGCGAATTTACCAGCATGGATAAAACCATAGGCAGTGACATCGACAGAACCAAAGGAATGATCTTGCGTTCTTTCATAAAAGTCTGATCCATAAATAAAACCTCCTGAAATTGACACAAAAATAACCACATGACGGCTGTCATGTGGCGAAAAAAGAGTACTCTTTAAAAATCCACACCCATACGGGTTTTACAAATTATAGCACATCTTTTGGAAGTTGTCATCTAATGATGAAATATTTCATGTTTTATTTCATTTTCTGATGTTTTACAAAGCGAATTCATCTTGTGAGAAGGAGAGGACAATGCTATAATTATCACGTATATTTTGAGATGAGAGGATAAAGAATGTATCGCAAAACGATTGACGAATTACAGGAAGATACAAGAGACAAGCAGATAATCGACCTTCGAAGTGAGGAAGATTTTGAGAAAGAAACCTATCCGGGGGCAATGAATCTCTACTGGGAGGACCTTGGTGAGCGAGTGGATGAGATCGCGAAGGACAAGCCGGTATATCTGATCTGCTACACCGGTCAGAAAAGCGATGAGATCGCGCAGGATCTGCAGGAGCAGGGATATGAGACCTACAGTGTGGAGGGCGGATATCGTGCTTATTTAAGAAAGAAGCTTGCGGATTTCATGAAGCCGGATGAGAATCAGGAGGAGCGTCTTGCGGATCGCACGAAGGATGTGGAACGCAGCATTATCAAGAAATTTAAGAAGACCATCTGGAGACCGTTCACGAAGGCAATCAACGAGTACGAGATGATCAAAGACGGCGACAAGATTGCAGTATGTATCTCCGGCGGTAAGGATTCGATGCTGATGGCGAAGCTTTTTCAGGAACTTGAGCGTCATGGAAAGAAAAATTTTGAGGTTGTTTTTCTTGTGATGAATCCTGGATACAATGATGTCAATTACGAGACAATCCTCAATAATGCGAAGATATTGAATGTGCCGATTACGGTATTCAAGACGGAAATTTTTGATACGGTTGCGGATATTACGGATTCGCCGTGTTACCTGTGTGCGCGTATGCGCAGGGGGCATCTGTATAGTAAGGCGAGAGAGCTTGGATGCAATAAGATCGCCCTTGGTCATCATTTTGATGATGTGATCGAGACGATCGTGATGGGAATGCTCTACGGAGCGCAGATCCAGACGATGATGCCGAAGTTGCACAGTACGAATTTCCCGGGAATGGAGCTGATCCGTCCACTGTATCTGGTGCGGGAGGATGACATCATTCATTGGGCAAGATACAATGATCTGCATTTTATCCAGTGTGCTTGCCGGTTTACGGAGAATTGTGCATCCTGCGGAGGTACGGAGAAGGGATCAAAGAGAGCGGAGATCAAGGAACTGATCCGTGATTTGGAGAAGAAGAGTCCATATATAGCCAAGAATATATTCCGAAGTGTTGAGAATGTCAATCTCAATACCGTGATTGCGTATAAGAAAGATGGTGTGCGCTATCATTTCCTGGATGATTATGATACAATAATTCAGTCAAGCAAATAAGCTGCGAGACTGCTTGCAGGCAGAACTGCTCATGATAAATTGAAACCGTCGGACAAATAAGCTGCCAGACAGGAAGGTTTGAGAGGAATACGATATGGAAGAGAACGGTGGAGGAAATCTGTTTGAATTATTTTGCGGAATGATCGAAGCATTTGATCCCTGCATGGATGATTATCTGTATGTTTTTGATGTGCAGAATGATCAGTATTATATTTCAAAGAAGTCGATGAAGCGTTTTGCGCTTCCGTCGTTTCAATTTACACATGTGTTGGATACACATCGAAAGTTTGTATATGAGGAAGACATTGAGATGCTTGAAGCAGATCTGGAGAAGGTTATGTCTGGCGAGAAGCTGGAACACAACCTTACTTATCGTTGGATGAGTGTGGATGGGGAACCAATCTGGATCAATTGCAGGGGCAGGATCATTATTGGAGCCGACGGAAAGCCGCAGTTTTTGGTTGGCTGTATCAATGAGGTCGGAACCAAACCGATTGCAGACAATGTCAGCGGACTGCTGGAGAGTTTTGCAATCAAGGATGCATGGAATCAGCAGCATAATACGATGACAAATGGGTTTGTGCTTCGCATCGGAATTGACAACTTTAAGACAATTAATGAGAAGCTTGGCGTCGAGTATGGCGATTTTATCATACATGAGGTGGCAAACTGTATTCTTGATTGTATTCATGAGGGTCAGATGGTGTTCCGTGTTGTGGCGGATGAGTTTTTGATCATTGATACGGCTGGTGGAACTGCGAAAGATGCAAAGGCATTATACCGCAAAGTTCGAAACGGTGTTGATCATCTGATAAGCAGAGATAACTATAAGGCGTTCTTTACCATTTCCGGTGGTGTGATCAGTGGGGAGACGTTAGGACAGGTTGATTATAATGAACTGCTGAAATATACGCAGTTTGCGCTCAGTGAAGCCAAGGCACGCGGCAAGAATCAGGTCTACTATTTTCAGGTGGAAGACTATGAGAAGTTTCTGCGAAGAAGAAAGATTCTTGTGGAACTCCGGAAGGCGGTTTCGAATGATTTTGAAGGCTTTGATGTATTCTTCCAGCCAATCATTACAAGGGGTGGCAAGGATCTGTATGCAGCAGAGAGTCTGCTTCGTTTCTGGACATCGGAGAAGGAGACCGTCTCACCGGTTGAGTTTATTCCAATCTTGGAGGAGAGCGGACTGATCATTCCGGTCGGCAAATGGGTGCTTCACCGCGCTCTTGAAATGTGTGTAAAGTGCCGGGAGAAGAGACCGGATTTCAAAGTCAGTGTGAACTTGTCTTATATACAGATTTTAAAGAGTAATTTTTTTAAGGATGTGGCAGAGGCTCTTGAACAGTACAAGCTTCGCCCGGACAGCCTGATCATTGAACTGACGGAGAGTGGATATGTGGAGAATTCTCCGGTAGTACGCAAGTTGTGGGAACAGTTGAAAGACAGAGGGGTTCTTATTGCCATTGATGATTTCGGAACCGGATACTCGAATCTTCAGTCGATCGGTAATATGATGCCGGACATTATCAAGCTGGATCGAGGATTTACCGTGAAAGCGCTCAATAATAATTATGAGCATCAGCTTATGGATCAGATTATCCAGCTGATCCATAGTGTGGACTTAAAGGTATGTGTTGAGGGTGTTGAGACGATGGAGGAACTGACAGAAATCGAACGTCTGTCGGCAGACTGCATTCAGGGATATTATTATGGAAAACCTTGCGAGAAGCAGGCTTTCTATAAGGATTTTGTAGAAAAATAAGTAAAATAAAAACAAGCGGGTGGATTCATCGCCCGCTTGTGTCTGTCTTATGGTTATGTAATTTAATCGCCCATCTTTAAAATGTCACTAACATGAGATTTGATGGCGGCGAAACTTTCTGCGCTGATCACATGCTCAATGCGGCAGGCATCCTCAGCTGCAGTCTCTGGATTGACGCCAAGCTTCGTTAAGCATTCTGTAAGAAGCTCGTGTCTCTCGTAGATCATTTCTGCAATCTCAAGACCGGACTCGGTCAGATAGATGAAGCCGGCATCCGTTACGGTAATCTGGTTCTTCTCGCGAAGATTCTTCATAGCGATGCTGACACTGGATTTCTTAAAGCCAAGTTCATTGGCAATATCAACGGATCGTACGACCGGTAATTTTTTACTTAATATAAGGATTGTCTCTAAATAGTTTTCGGATGATTCGTTACTGTGCATGATTAACCCTCCATGTATTGCGTAGCTGATACAACTACGTATGAGATATTATATCATACATAACGAAAAAGTGCTAGTAAAAAACTATCAATAAAGTTGTTGACAACTAATGATAGTTAGAGTATACTAACAACGAATCAGAAAAACGTATGCATGGGTCGTCCTATTTGAAAGGAGTGGTTGTAATGGGTACAGCAATCGTATTAGTCGTACTGGCTGTTGTAGTTGCATTAGCTACTAAGAGTCTTATTAAAGATAAAAAGAATGGGAAATCCATATCCTGTGGCGGTGACTGCAAACACTGTCATGGATGCCATTAATGAAATGTTCAAAACGCCAAAAAGACCGGCTGCATCCGGTCTTTTTGGCGTTGGAGATTTGCAAAGCACTACTTGAATCGTAATTTCTGGCATGATATAATTTTTTCTTGGACAAAATAAGAAGGGATTCGAAGAAGGAACTTATCATGAAGAAATTATTGATCTATCTGAAAAACTATAAAAAGGAATGTGTTCTTGCACCTCTTTTTAAATTGTTAGAGGCTTCGTTTGAACTGATCGTGCCTCTTGTTATGGCTGCAATCATCGATCGTGGTATTGCAGTATCAGATCGCCCGTATATCTTTAAGATGGGCGGTGTTCTTGTTTTGCTTGCAGCAGTCGGCTTAACCTGTTCGATTACTGCACAGTATTTTGCGGCAAAGGCAGCCGTCGGATTTGCGACGAAGCTGCGCTATTCGCTTTTTTCCCACATTGAAACTTTATCCTTTTCCGAGATGGATACGGTTGGAAGTTCGACGCTCATTACACGAATCACCAGCGATATCAATCAGGTACAGTCGGGCGTAAATATGGTGCTGCGTCTGTTTTTACGTTCCCCATTCATCGTATTTGGTGCGATGATTATGGCGTTTACGGTAAATGTGAAGGCTGCACTTGTGTTTGTTGTGACCATTCCGCTTCTTTCGGTGGTTGTATTCTCGGTTATGCTTGCGAGCATTCCACTTTTTAAAAAGGTACAAAGCGGACTGGATCAGGTACTTGGACATACAAGAGAAAATCTTGAGGGTGCCCGCGTGATCCGTGCTTTCAATAAAGAAGAGGACGAGGCAAGAGAATTTAATGCCAGCAATGAATTCCTGACGAATATGCAGCTCGTGGTCGGAAGAATTTCGACACTGATGAATCCTCTGACGTATATTATCATCAACTGTGCGATCATTGCGGTCATCTGGGTCGGTGGTAAGCAGGTATATGGCGGCATCATCACACAGGGTGAGGTCGTTGCGCTTGTGAACTATATGTCACAGATTCTTGTCGAGCTGGTAAAGCTTGCGAACCTGATCATTCTGATCAATAAAGCGATTGCCTGTGGAAACCGTATTGAGGAAGTACTTGAGACGAAGTCTTCCATTGTGAATGCACCGTCTGAAGTGAACGCTGCATCTGACAGTGAGAATGCGGTTGTCTTTTCTCACGTCTCGATGGCATATGCATCCACTTCGGAGGAGGCACTTACGGATATTGACTTTACGGCAAAGAAGGGACAGACGATCGGTATCATCGGTGGTACCGGATCCGGAAAGTCGTCGGTTGTGAATCTGATCCCGCGTTTTTATGATGTGTCCAAGGGAAGCGTTCTGGTGAACGGAAGAGATGTGCGAGATTACGATTTAACCGAGCTTCGAGATAAAATCGGTGTTGTTATGCAGAAGGCGGTCTTGTTCCAGGGAACGATCGCAGAGAATCTGCGCTGGGGCAAGCCGGATGCGACGGACGAAGAATTGTGGCATGCGATCGAGGTTGCCCAGGCTATGGATGTTGTGGAAGGCAAGGAAGGAAAGCTTGACTATATGATCGAGCAGGGCGGACGTAATCTGTCCGGTGGACAGAAGCAGCGTCTGACGATCGCTCGTGCGGTCGTGAAGGATCCGGATATCCTGATCCTTGACGACAGTGCTTCTGCACTCGACTTTGCAACGGATGCAAGACTGCGTGCAGCACTTCGCAACCTGCAGGGAAACAAAACGATTTTTATCGTATCCCAGAGAACTTCCTCCATCCAGTTTGCAGACCAGATCATCGTCATGGACGACGGACAGGTCGCAGGCATCGGAACACACGAACAACTGCTTGAACAGTGTGAAATCTATCGTGAGATCTATGAATCACAGTTTAAGAAGGAAGATTTACAGAAGACAAACGAAGGAGGTGTCAGATAATGCAGTCAAAAGAGAAGAGACAGGGACAGCTTGCTACCTTAAAGAAAGTTCTTCATTATATGAAGCATTATATTCCGCTTCTTGTGTTGTCAGTGATTCTGGCGACCGTGAGCGTGGCATTGACTTTGTATTTTCCAATCCTTACCGGTAGAGCAATCGATCTGATTCTTGCAAAAGGCAGGGTTGATTTCGACGGAATTATTGCTTTGGCGAAGCAGGGCGTGATCGTGATCGCGATTACCGCTGCGGCACAGTGGATCATGAACATGTGCAATAACCGTATGACTTATAATATTGTAAGAGATATCAGAAAGGATGCTTTTGACAAGATTGAGAAGCTTCCGTTCAGCTACATTGACGGTCATTCGCACGGAGATATGGTCAGCCGTATTATTGCGGATGTCGATACTTTTGCGGATGGTCTTCTGATGGGATTTACGCAGCTTTTTACAGGTCTTGCGACGATCATCGGAACACTTTTGTTTATGATCTCCATCAATATTAAGATTACGCTTGTTGTTGTCATCCTGACACCAATATCACTTTTCGTGGCAAGCTTTATTGCGAAGAAAACATATTCGATGTTCCAGCTGCAATCAAAGACACGTGGTGAACAGACGGCTTTAATCGAGGAGATGATCGGCAACCAGAAGGTTGTGCAGGCATTTAATCATGAGGATGAGGCGCTTGAAGAGTTTGATGAGATCAACAATCGCCTGCAGAAGTATTCTCTGCGTGCGACGTTCTTCTCAAGTCTGGTGAATCCAAGTACGCGTTTTGTCAACAGTCTTGTATATGCGGCAGTAGGTATTACCGGAGCGCTGGCGGTTATCCTTAAGGGAGGAGCGTTTACGGTCGGTAATCTGTCCTGCTTCTTATCGTATGCGAACCAGTACACGAAGCCATTCAATGAGATCTCCGGTGTCGTGACGGAACTTCAGAATGCGCTTGCCTGCGCGGCAAGAATTTTTGAATTGATCGAGGAACCAGCAGAGGTTGCGGATGATGCGGATGCGTATGTGCTAAAAGAGGCAGACGGAACGGTGGATATTGAGGATGTATATTTCTCCTATGTTCCGGATCAGCATCTGATCGAAGATTTTAATCTGCATGTGAAGCCTGGACAGCGTATTGCAATCGTTGGACCGACCGGATGTGGAAAGACAACACTGATCAACCTGTTGATGCGTTTCTATGATACGAATTCCGGCAGGATCAAGGTCAGCGGACATGATATCATGCACATGACAAGACAGAGTTTACGGGCAAACTATGGTATGGTGCTGCAGGAAACGTGGCTGAAAAAAGGAACGATCCGGGACAACATCTGCATGGGTAAGCCGGATGCGACGGAAGAGGAGATGATCGCTGCCGCAAAGGCGTCACATGCGCACAGCTTTATCAAGCGTCTGCCGCATGGATATGACACATTGATCAGTGAGGATGGAGGCAATCTGTCGCAGGGACAGAAGCAGCTTCTTTGCATTACGCGTGTTATGCTTTGCCTGCCGCCGATGCTGATTCTGGATGAGGCAACGTCATCGATCGATACACGCACGGAGATTCGTATTCAGAAGGCGTTCCTGACGATGATGCAGGGGAGAACAAGTTTTATTGTTGCACACCGTCTCTCTACAATCCGCGAGGCGGATGTCATCCTTGTTATGAAGGACGGCAAGATCATCGAGCAGGGAAATCACGAGACACTGCTTGCACAGAACGGATTCTATGCAAATCTCTACAACAGTCAGTTTGCATAAATAAAAACACGGATGGCCGCTTTGGTCATCCGTGTTTTGTTGTAAAATAATGATTTCAGTTATTCGTCCTTCTTGTCTGGATCCTTGTAAGAATAAGCATTTGATATCTTACAGTTCTCGGTAATCAGCGTAACCGGATCACGATAGAAAGCAATAACCGGTGTACCGACCTCAAGCGTATCGTAAAGCTTCTTAGCAATCTTCTCCGGGACATTGATGCATCCGTGAGATCCGGAAGTCTTATAGATTTCTCCACCAAACGAGCTGCGCCAGCTCGCATCATGGATTCCTACGTTGTAAGCAAAAGGCATAAAATATTTGACATTGGATGCATAGTTTTCACCGACGAGCGTTGCATCCTTTTGTTTGTAGACGATTTTGAATACACCGTCCGGGGAACCATTCTTCCTTGCAATATTACCGGAGACGATATCGGTCTCTGTGATCAGTTTTCCCTCTTTGTAATACCACAGGTGCTGCTTCGTATAATCAATTTCAACGTAAGTGCCACCGATATCATCCAGTCCGCTTTTCTCTGCGGTCTGCTCATAGACAGGTTCACGTTCCACAGGCGTGCCGCCGGTCAAGTCCTTCTTTAACTGTTCCGCTTCCCTGGACTTACTGATGACCCATCCATAGTCGCCGCCTCCGATCTTCACCGTGTCGCCGGATGAGGTCTTAAAATCTCTGACATCTCCGTATGTATTGTAGGTGCTGGCCAGATGCTGTACAAACTGTGCCAGTTTCTCGTCGTTTAATTCCACATTTCCGTCATCATTGATGTCTAACATATGGAGAATCGTCCTGGAGTCCAGATTTTCATCCACGCCATCGATCAGATAGTGAACGGTGGAAGCAGTGTATTTGGTAATCTTATCCATCGTGTCACTGATGATGCTGTCCGAGGCATGTACCGCAGGTTCTTCATAACAGGCATCGGAGAGTGTAATCTTCGTCTCCTGATTGTCCACCGCCTGCGTGATCTCCCTTAACACCTGATCGTGGATCGGCTCGTTACCATCGACTTCATCGATTACCTTTGCATCATCTTCTGACAGGTCAATGCGCGCATCTTCGGGCTTGGTAATGTAGTCTTCGTCAAAGATGGTAAGATCATCTATGAGATCTGTCAAAGCGTCCTTATCATAGGTGAAGGAACGGTTCATCTCGTACGCATGTGTACGGAAAATCTGGACGGGCCAGGTGAATCCGTTCTGTTTCTTGAGTAAGGCAGCCTCTTCACCATTTGCCTGATATCGGTAAGCAAAATCAGGTCCTGCGATATGGAATTTGTTGCCCTCTCTGTCAAGCACGGTCAGGAGATAAGTGCTTGCTCCGTCTGTGTGTTTACTCTCCACATAATCCGCGGTCTTATTGCCGCAGGCGAGATCACCGATCGTTGTCTTCGGGAAAAAGTGGTTGTTATAATAGATACCGAAACCAATATATACGCCAAGAAGAGAGGCGGCGGTTCCGGTCAATGCAGCGACTGCGATCGCACGGTTGCGGCGTTTCTTTCGCCTTACTGTAAGCTTTGTTGTGTTTGTTGCCATATAAGATTCCTTCCTTTAAGTGTGTTAACTTTCGAAAAAGCTAAGATGTCTCAGGGAACACTTAAGCAACACGTTATCGAAAGTAATATTTAAGCGCGCGGCTTTAAGTGTGATACCGGCATATATACCGGGATGCCATCTTTGTAGGAGATAGAAACTTCTCCCTGAATCAGTGGTTTTAAGTATTCATATAATGCAGGCGTGATATCATTGCCCGTCTCGTTGATCCATTCACGCGGAATGGATTTGGCCTCGTTTGCAATACCGGCGATCGGTGCGTGATCGTAGCGAACCTCATAAGGAATGTTGGATACACGCTCTAATGTTACCATGCTTGCGGTAATCCCTTCCTCCGCAAGAGATACCGCTTTATTGCCAAGTGTGAAGGATTCATTTAAATCGGTAGCGGACGCCATATGTGCCGCACAACGCTGGAGTACATTAACTTCTACAGAACGCACCTTGACGCCGATATTTTCCTTTACAAGAAATTCAAGTGCTTTACCGGCACCGGAAAGCTGCTGGTGTCCGAACTGGTCTGCGACAGCCTTGGATGCGGTAATGTAATCCCCGTTCTCGTCGCGGATTCCTTCGGATACTGCAACGATTACGTTATTGAGTGTCTTTAATTTCTCACGGATATCATTTAAGAACTGCTCCTTGTCAAAAGCGACCTCCGGAAGATAGATCAGGTGCGGAGCCGTATTATATTCATTTCTCGCCAAGGCACTTGATGCGGTCAGCCAGCCGGCGTCGCGTCCCATGATTTCTACGATCGTAACACTTTTTACCGCGTAAATAAAAGTGTCGTGTGCCACTTCGAGCATAGTGCTTGCGATATATTTGGCAGCGGAACCGAATCCCGGTGTATGATCGATCACGCACAGATCGTTATCAATTGTCTTCGGAATGCCGATAATACGAATATCACTATTGATTTTGGCGGCATAATCGGATAACTTAAGAACCGTATCCATGGAATCGTTACCACCAATGTAAAAGAATGCCTTAATGTTTAATTTGGCAAACTGGTTAAAAATAAATACATAAGGAGAATCGTCATCCTTGTAATTCGGAAGCTTATGTCGGCAGGAACCGAGATACATCGCAGGTGTCACCTTAAGGCGTTCGAGTTTCTCTTCGTCATCGATCATCTCGGTGAGATTTAAATAGTTTTCGTTTAAAATTCCGAGAATTCCGTTGATCGATCCGTAGCAGGTAGCGTATTTGCCGGAGCGCATTACTCCGTCGATCACTCCCGCTAAGCTGGCGTTGATGGCTACAGTTGGGCCGCCGGACTGGGCAACCATACAGTTTGACTGATTCATTCTGGTAACTCCTTATTCAAGCATGATTGTTTATGTTAAACTCATTGTAGAGTTTTTGAAAGGAAATCGCAAGGGAAAGACATGAAAAAGCAAAATTTAACAATTTCTTCATTATATAAGGAAAACGAATCATACAAGGATTGTGTGCTCTGCCCGAGAGAGTGCCATGTCAACCGTATGCAGGGAGCCAAAGGCGTGTGCGCTATGGATGCAACTATCCGCGTCGCGCGGGCGGCGCTGCATTACTGGGAGGAACCGTGCATCAGCGGAACAAACGGGAGCGGAGCCGTGTTCTTCAGCGGCTGCGCGATGCACTGCGTTTTCTGTCAGAATGAGCCGATCGCACAGGGCGAGGCAGGCATTGCAATCAGCAGGGAACGGCTCGCTGAGATCTTCTTAGAGCTGCAGGAGCAGAAGGCGAACAACATCAATCTGGTCACACCGGGACAGTATGTTCCAGACATTATCGTGGCTGTGGAGGAGGCACGGCGTCAGGGACTTCACATTCCAATTGTCTACAACACGAGTGCATACGAGAAGGTAGATACATTAAAAATGCTCGAAGGCATTGTGGACATCTATCTTCCTGATTTCAAATATATGGATATGCAGACCGCAGGAAAATATTCCCATGCACCGGACTATCCTTCGGTTGCGAAGGACGCAATCGCAGAGATGGTGCGCCAGCAGCCACACCCGGAATTTATGTGGGAGACATTGGAGCAGGGAGCAGCAAAGTCAATAGAAGAGGGTGAAAAAGAGAACACAGGCAAAATTGCGACCGATGCGAAAGCTCGGCGCAGTGCACCGATGGAGGATGAGGAAGGCGCGATCATGCGCCGAGGTGTCATTGTACGTCAGCTGCTTCTTCCGGGAAAGGTGAAAGAAGCACAGAAAATTGTTACATATCTGCATGAACATTACGGAAATCAGATATACTTAAGTATGATGAGCCAGTATACGCCGCTGCCGCATGCAGACCGTTTCCCGGAGCTTGCACGCCGTGTGTCGAAGCGTGAGTATAACGATTATATCGATGAAGCAATCCGGATTGGAGTCGAACAGGCTTTCATTCAGGAGGGGGATGTCGCAGAGGAGAGTTTTATACCGGATTTTCTGAGCGGGGAGGGCGTACTGCATAAGGCTTTTTCCGATAGGAAAGCGTAGCCTGCAAAGCATGGGAAATATAAAATATAGAGCAAGATATTGTATAGAATTTTGTCGAAAGGTATTGTACGATGGATTTATGAAATGAGGGGAGGCAGCGTGTTTGAGGGAAACATTACAGGCGCAGCAGATCACAATTGAATGTCCGAATACGATTTTTCATCTGTATATCCGGACGGAAAATGAGATGTCCAAGCTTGAGATCTTTATGCGGAATCTTCGCAAGGTGGAGAGGCTGGATCTCATCGATATCTATCAGTGGTGCAACCGGCAGAAGATACTCTATGATACGGCTTTCCGGTATCGCAGGGACAGTTCCGTATGGAGAAATCTGCGTGCCTATATGCACTATTCCAGTCAGAAAATGAAATACATGGTTCGTTTCGGAACCGTATAAGAGATTGCAATCAGACCGTCAGTTCATTCTGGCGGTTTTTTTCTGCAAAAAATTAAGAAATAGTTTAGTTGCATACCGACCGGATTTGGGGTAGTATGGGGAAAAAGGAGGGCGCATATGAGATACCCTGATTTTTTAGAGAAAAACGGAACGATCGGATTTGTTGCGCCGGCTTTTGGCTGTGCGACGGAACCATACAGGAGTGCTTTTGCCAATGCGCGGCGCATTTTTGAAGAGATGGGACATAAGACGGTGGCAGGCGACAATTGTTATGCGGATCTTGGAATCGGCATCAGCAACACACCGGAGAAATGTGCAGAGGAATTGAACGAGGCATATTGCAGCGATGAGTCGCAGATACTGATGTCTTGTGGCGGCGGAGAGCTGATGTGTGAAATTGTACCATACATTGATTTTGAACGGATCCAGATGGCGAAGCCCAAGTGGTTTATGGGGTATTCGGATAATACGAATTTTACCTTTCTTCTGACAACACTTTGTGACACTGCGGCAATCTATGGACCGTGTGCACCGGCATTCGGCATGCAGCCGTGGCATGCGTCACTGAAAGATGCTTATGAAGTCCTAAGAGGTGAAAAGCGTGAGGTCGGCAATTATGACCGCTGGGAGCGTGAGAGTCTCAAGGATGCGGGACATCCGCTTGTCCCTTACAATGTGACGGAGCCGTTTAGGCTTAGACGATTTCCAGATGAGGAAGTGACGATCAAGGGAAGACTGATCGGAGGCTGCATGGACTGTCTGGTGAATCTGCTCGGCACTTCGTTTGATGAGGTACGTGCGTTTCAGAATCGCTACGAGGAGGATGGAATCATCTGGTTCTTAGAATCCTGTGATCTGAACATTATGTCGATCCGCCGCGCCATCTGGCAGATGAAGAATGCAGGCTGGTTCGAGCATGTGAAAGGATTTCTGATCGGGCGGCCGTACTGTCACGGAAGTGAGATGTTTGGCATTGACCAGTATGAAGCAGTCATGGGACTGCTTGCGGAATATGAGGTCCCCGTGATCATGGATCTGGATATCGGACATCTGGCGCCGATGATGCCGATGATCAGTGGGGCACTTGCAAAGGTGCATTCGGTTGGAAACTCCATTGAGATCCGCTATATCTACGAATAAATGAAGCGGTAATTGCGGAGTAAGACTCCACAGGAGTTCTGTAATTGCCTGAAATATAGGAAGTATGAAAGGAGAAAATCATGAATAAGTTTGGAAAGACGATGCTTGCATTAACGCTTGCAGCAGTAACGGTAGCCAGTACGGCAGTACCACAGAATGTGTATGCGACAGAAGTGACGGAGCAGGGGGACGATGTTGTGATCACGGAGAAGGATAAGCCGTATCTCGCTTTGGGTGCAGATCTGACTGCGGATCAGCAGCATACGGTATTGTCTTACATGGGAATCGATGCAGCGGATTTTGATCAATATGATGTTGTCTATGTCAATAATGAGGAGGAGCACAAGTATCTGGACGCTTATATCCCGAGCAAACAGATCGGAACGAAGTCACTTTCTTCCGTGCTAATCTCACTGACAGACAAGGGAAGCGGTGTCAAGGTATCGACCTACAATATTAATTATTGTACAGCTGGTATGTATAAGAATGCGCTTGCGACCGCGGGAATCGAGGATGCCAATGTGATCGTTGCCGGACCGTTCGCTTTGTCCGGTACGGCAGCTCTTGTTGGAACTTTTGAGGCCTATGAGGAGATGACCGGAGAGACATTGGATGAGTCGGTTGTGGATGCGGCGATGGATGAGCTTGTTACAACCGGAGAACTGGAACAGAGTATCGATGGAGAGCCGGAAGAAATCGAGTCCATGATCGCGGATCTAAAGAGTAAGATCGCAAGCGGAGATCTGGATACGCCGGAGAAGATCCAGGCTGCGATCGAGGAAGCAGCAAAGGAACACAATATTACATTGTCAGATGCGGATAAGGAGAAGATCGCAAACCTTCTTGATAAGTTAAAAGGCCTTGATCTCAACTGGGACAGCATTGCAAACCAGGCATCTGCATGGGCAGATAAGTTGCAGGACAGTATTTCGCAAAATGGCGGATTATCGGGAATCGGAGAGGCGATTTCGAACTTTTTTGCCAAGATTATCGATGCGATCAAATCACTTTTTGGTTAAAGTAATTTATAAAATTTGAGTAAAGTGATTGTAAAACGACAGTAAAGTGTTTTATAATGAATCGGAACTTGTAAAGCACTAGGAGAAAAGGAAACATTAGAATATGAGTGGCATAACAATTATCCTGTCACTGTTAAGCGGTGTCGCTTTATTCCTCTTTGGTATGTCTCTGATGGGAGACGGACTCAAGAGAGTGGCGGGAAATAAACTCGAGCTTGTATTGTATAAGCTGACCAACACCCCGATCAAGGGACTTCTTTTGGGAACTGTCGTTACGGCAATCATCCAGTCGTCATCTGCGACGACCGTTATGGTAGTCGGATTTGTTAATTCAGGAATGATGAAGGTTGCACAGGCAATCGGAATCATCATGGGTGCCAATATTGGTACCAGTATTACCGGATGGATCCTGTGTCTGTCGTATATTGAGGGATCAAGCGGAATCGCACAGCTCCTTTCGACGGCAACGATCTCTGCGGTAGTTGCAATCGTTGGTATCGTATTTAAGATGTTCTTTAAGAAATCAACGTACAAGAATGTCGGAGACATCATGCTCGGATTTGCGATCCTGATGGTGGGAATGCAGACGATGAGTGGTGCGGTATCGCCTCTGAAAGAGAACGAGCATTTTGTAAACATGCTGACGATGTTTACGAATCCGTTTCTGGGAATTCTTGTAGGTATCGCTTTCACTGCAGTATTGCAGAGTGCATCGGCATCTGTCGGAATCCTGCAGGCGTTGTCTATGACCGGCAGCATCAGCTTTGCAGCAGCGCTTCCAATCACGATGGGAATTGGTGTCGGCGCAGCGTGTCCGGTACTTCTTTCTTCCATCGGAACGAACAAGAATGGTAAGCGTACCGCTTTAATCTATCTGTTAAACGATCTGTTCGGAATGATCTTCTGGTCGATCGCATTCTACAGTGTGAATGCATTCGTACATTTCCCGTTTATGGATATGATGATGCGACCGGTGACGATCGCTTTAATGAATACGGTATTCCGTATGGCGACGATTTTGCTTCTGATCCCATTTATCTCGCAGATTGAGAAGCTTGTGTTTAAGCTCGTCAAAGACAGTCCGGAAGACCTTGAGGAGCAGGCTGATTTTGATCTGCTTGAGGAGCGATTCCTCGCGTATCCGGCACTTGCAATCGGACAGAGTCACACCGCGATGAATGGTATGGCAAAGAAAGCACGCAAGAATATCTATCGTGCGCTCAACCTGCTTACGAATTATTCGCAGGATAAGTTTAATAAAGTACAGGAAAAAGAGAATCTGATCGATAAGTATGAGGATAAGCTCGGTACATATCTGATGCAGCTGACCGGACAGGAGATGTCCATGTCGCAGACACAACAGGTATCCAAATTCCTGCATACGATCAGTGATTTTGAACGATTGGGCGATCATGCGGTCAATATTGCCAATGTTGCCAATGAACTGGCTGAAAAGAAGATTTCGTTTTCGGAATCTGCACAGAATGAGCTGGATGTCTTAGAATCTGCGGTACATGAACTCGTGGATCTGACAGTGAATGCATTCTGTGAGGATGATCTTGCGAAGGCTGCGAAGGTAGAGCCTTTGCGTGAGCTGATCGGAATCCTCTGCAATGATCTCAAGAATCGTCATGTAACAAGACTTCGTGAAGGCAAGTGTGAGTTGAAGCAGGGATTTGCATTCAATGATCTGCTGACGAACCTTGAGCGTATCGCGGCGCATTGTTCCAATGTTGCGGTTGCGATGATCGAGACGGAGACTTCGGATTTCGATACACACCAGTATATCAAGAGTGTGCGCCATATGAAGAATGATGAGTATCTTGCCAACTTTGAGGCATATGCCAAGAAGTATAATGTCGTTGCAAGCAAGAAAGTGCGTAAGATGCTTCTTGCAGAGAACGAAGAGCGGGAAAAAGAAGATTAAGAAATTGAAAAGTTGAAAAGTTAAGGCTTCGGATGAAAATCCGGAGCCTTTGTCCGTTTTATGGGACTGCTTCTGTGAGAAAATTCATACAACAAAGAGAGGTAAAGCAGATGTTGAATGGATGCTTGAAGAAAAGAAAGGAAGCAGGCAGTATGAAAGGATATGTAGTGGATAGCGGATATATGGGATATGTGGATGGAAGATATGAGCTTTTTGCAGATGAAAGCGATTATATGGAAGTGTACAAAGAGATGCAGGGCTGATTGAATTTTACAGTGGTTTGTGGCATAATAATAGGGCAAGCCGTCTGCCTGAAAAGAGAGCAGGAAGGCTCAGGAGGTATTTGATGATGAAACAGGAAATTGAAGTCGCAAGACCATTTACAGAGTTGAAAATTCGCCCTTATGAGCATCATGCGAAGTATTATGAGACGGATCAGATGGGAATTATCCATCACAGTAATTATGTGAAGTGGATGGAGGAAGCCCGCATGGATCTGATGGAGCAGATCGGGTTAAATTATAAAGAGATGGAGAATATGGAGATCATCAGTCCGGTGCTTTCCATTTCCGTGGAATATCACAGTATGGTTCATTTTGATGATACGGTTGTGATCCAGACGAAGCTGGTCAAGTACAACGGAATCAAGATGGAAGTGGAATATGTTATGACAGACAAAGAGACAGGGGAGCTGCGCACAACAGGACGCAGCAGCCACTGCTTTTTGAACCGTTCGGGTAAGCCGATTTCATTGAAGCGTTCTTATCCGGAACTGGATACAAAGTTTTTTGAAATGAAGGAGGATCAGGAATGATTCAGGAGAGACTCTCTGCACTTCGCGAGCAGATGAAGAAGAGAAATATTGCAATCTATGTGGTGCCGACATCGGATTTTCACGAGTCGGAATATGTCGGAACGCATTTTAAGGCAAGAAAATTTATTACAGGATTTACAGGATCTGCAGGTACGGCGGTCATTACGTTGACAGAAGCAGGTCTTTGGACAGATGGAAGATACTTTGTTCAGGCAGCCAGTCAGCTGGAAGGAACGACTGTGACCCTGTATCGCATGGGTGAGGAAGGTGTTCCGACCGTCAACGAATATATTGAGAAGACGTTAAAAGAAGGCGAGTGCATCGGCTTTGATGGACGCGTGGTAAACGGTCACTGGGGCGATGAACTGAAGAAGATCGCAGATGAGAAGAAAGGATCTCTGTATGTGGATGAGGATCTGATCGACCTTATCTGGGAGGACCGTCCACCAATGTCCTGCGAGAAGGCATGGGTTCTTGATACGAAGTATAGTGGAAGAAGTACCGCAGACAAGAGTGCGGCGGTAAGAAAAGAGATGGAGGAGAAAGGCGCAACCGTGCATCTTTTGTCCTCACTCTATGATATCTCGTGGCTTCTTAATATCAGGGGCAACGATATCAGCTATGTGCCGGTCGTTTTATCGTATCTGTCGATGACGAAGGATACCTGCACATGGTTCCTGCAGGAAGAGATCATTGATGAGAATCTTCGTAAGTATCTCAACGAGAATGGAATCAAGACACAGCCATACAATGCGTTCTATGATTACGTGAAGACACTGGATCAGGAGACAATCCTGATGGATCGATCTGTTGTCAATTATCGTATCTGCAACAACATTGCGGAATCCAATAAAGTGATCGATGATGCGGATCCGACGGTTGCGATGAAATCTGTTAAGAATAAGACAGAAGTGGACAATACAAGAAATGCTCACGTCAAGGATGCTGTTGCCATGTGCAAATTTATGTACTGGCTGAAGAAGAATGTGGGCAAGATACCGATGACAGAGACTTCTGCGTCGGACTATCTGGCAGGTCTTCGTGCCGAGCAGGAGGGATTCTTGGATTTAAGTTTTGATACGATCTGTGGTTATGCGGATCACGGTGCGATCGTGCATTATGCGGCAACACCGGAATCGGATATCGAATTGAAACCGCAAGGACTTCTTCTGGTGGATTCCGGCGGACATTATCTGGAGGGAACAACGGATATTACAAGAACGTTTGCATTAGGTCCGGTAACGGATGAGATGAAGGCGGATTTCACTCGTGTGTGCCGCTCGAATATGAATCTTGCCAATGTGCGCTTTTTACATGGATGCACCGGAAGAAATATCGATATTGTGGCGAGAGAACCACTTTGGGAAACTGGTAAGGATTATAAGCACGGAACCGGACACGGAGTCGGTTATGTGTTAAATGTACATGAGGGACCGAACAGCTTCCGTTGGCAGAACTCTGCGACTGCAAAGGAATGTGTCTTTGAGGAAGGCATGATCACAACGGATGAGCCTGGAATCTATATTGAAGGAAAATACGGTATCCGTCTGGAGAACGAACTCGTCTGCCACGAAGGTGAGAAGAATGAGTTCGGTCAGTTTATGTATTTTGAGAATATTACTTATGTCCCGATTGATCTGGATGCAATTGATCCGGATCAGATGACAGAGACAGAGAAGAGACGGTTAAACGAATATCACGAAGGTGTATATCGCACAGTATCGCCTTTCCTTGAGGGAGAGGAATTAGCCTGGTTAAAGCAGGCAACACGCGCAATCTAGCGCAGAGACATAAAGGAGTTATCGATGAATAAAAAGTTGGTGTTGATTGACGGACACAGTATATTAAACCGCGCTTTCTTCGGATTGCCGGATCTGACGAATTCGGAAGGACTGCACACGAATGCGGTGTATGGTTTCCTTAATATTCTGTTTAAGATTCTTGAGGAGGAGAAGCCGGATTATCTGACTGTGGCATTTGACGTCCATGCACCAACTTTTCGTCATAAAATGTTTGATGCCTACAAAGGCACCCGCTCGCCGATGGATGACGCTTTGCGCCAGCAGGTTCCGCTTATGAAGGAGATGCTGACAGCGATGGGCGTGCGTATCGTTGAGATGGAAGGCTACGAGGCGGATGACATCTTAGGCACAATCGCGGGAATGGGCGAACGGGAAGGCATGGATGTCTCGGTCGTATCCGGAGACCGCGATCTGTTGCAGCTTGCAACGGAGCATGTCAAGATCCGAATTCCAAAGACGAAGAAGACTGGCACGGAAATCGAAGATTATCTCGCAGCAGATGTGAAGGCCCGCTATATGGTGACTCCGAAGGAGTTTATCGATGTGAAGGCACTCATGGGAGATACCGCGGATAACATTCCGGGCGTTCCGGGAATTGGCGAGAAGACGGCGACTGCACTGATTGAAAAGTACGGCAATATTGAGGCTGTACATGAGGATGCCGCCAATGTCAAGCCGCCACGTGCATCGAAGAATATCGTGGAATTCTGGGATCAGGCAGTCCTTAGCAAGGAACTTGCAACAATCATCACTGATGTGCCGATTGAATACGACTTTGCGGAGGCAAAGCTTGATGGTGTGCAGGAGCTCTATACCGAAGAAGCTTATTTACTATGCAAGAGGTTGGAGTTCAAGAATCTTCTTGGCAGATTTGAGGTGGATGCACCGAAGAATCAGGCACAGGAGCATTTTAAAATCGTAAGAAAGAAATCCGAAGCGGAGAAAATCTGGAAGAAAGCAGGCAACAATCCGATCGGTTATTTTATCATACCGTATGCCGCCGGAAAAGATGGAAAGCAGGAACAGGACGGACAGATGTGTCTTTTTGCGGAAGCACCGAAGAATGCGTTTGCCGGTATGGCGGTGGCGTTCTCGGAGGAAGATATCTGCCTGTTTGTGACCGGGGATGAGCTGACATCAGAAGAACTGATCGACCAGCTGATTAACAAGAGAGAGGGAAAACTGATCGCGGCGGATCTGAAACCGGATCTTAGATTTTTCCCGGATGTGGCGAAGGCGGATTCGTGGGATACCTGTCTTGCGTTTCGTGCGCGTTGCTTTGACCGGACGGTGGCTGCATATCTGCTCAATCCGCTCAAGGGAGAGTATCCGTACGATGATATTGCAAAGGATTATTTGGGACTGATGGTTCCGACCAAAACCGATTATCTTGGAAAGAATGAAGCTGCGGTTGTATTGGCAGAGGATGAGCAGGCGGCGATGAACTACGCATGTTACGAGGCGTATATTGCGTGGAAGTCGTATCCTGTATTAAAAGAAGCGTTGCAGCAGCACGAGATGGAGACGCTTTTTAATGAAATTGAGATGCCGCTCGTATTTGTACTTTCCGATATGGAGCGGGAGGGCATCTGTATCGATGCGGATGCGTTAAAGGAATACGGCACAAAACTTGCCGGATCGATCGAAGAATACGAACAGAAGATATATGAGGAAGCAGGCGAAGAGTTCAACATCAATTCGCCGAAGCAGCTTGGAGTGATCCTGTTTGAAAAGCTGCAGCTGCCGAATGGGAAGAAGACCAAGACCGGATATTCCACAGCTGCGGATGTACTTGATAAGCTTGCACCGGATTACCCGATCGTGGCGGACATCTTAGAATACCGGAAGCTTTCTAAATTAAAGTCCACGTATGCGGACGGACTTGCCAATTTTATCGATGAGACGGGCAAGATCCATACAAGTTTTAATCAGACGATTACGGCAACCGGAAGACTAAGCAGCACAGATCCGAATCTGCAGAATATTCCGATCCGTATGGAACTTGGCAAGATGATCCGTAAGGTTTTTCATCCGATGGAGGGAGACCTGTTCGTGGATTCCGATTATTCCCAGATTGAACTTCGTCTGCTTGCCCATATCTCGGGTGATGAGGGGCTGATCGAGGCGTTCCGGGAGAATCAGGATATTCACAGAAGTACGGCGTCCAAGGTGTTTGGTGTCGCTTTTGATGATGTTACGGATCTGCAGAGAAGGAATGCCAAGGCGGTCAATTTCGGAATTGTGTATGGAATCAGTGCGTTTGGCTTAAGTCAGGATCTCAATATTCCGCAGAAGGAAGCACAGGGATTTATCGACAGTTACTTTGCAACATATCCGAAGATCAAGGAATTCCTGGATCAGACGGTTGCACAAGCGAAGGAGTGCGGATTTACAAGAACACTCTTTGGAAGAATCCGCCCGATTCCGGAACTGTCATCGAGCAATTTTATGCAGCGTCAGTTCGGGGAGCGTGTGGCAATGAATGCACCGATTCAGGGTACAGCGGCAGATATTATCAAGATCGCGATGATTCGCGTGCATGACCGGCTGATCCGGGAAGGATACAAGTCAAGGCTGATCCTGCAAGTGCATGATGAATTGTTGATCGAGACGGCGGAGTCGGAGAAGGATGCAGTGATCGCTTTGCTCGAGGAGGAGATGCGGCAGGCTGCGGATCTTAAGGTAGAACTTGCGGTAGGAACTGAATGTGGCTATAACTGGTACGATGCGCATTGATTGCACGATAAGTGGGATGTGACTTGGCAGCGGATGCAAGGTGTTTCCTGTGTCTGCTTTGCGCACAGGGAATGTGATGGAGAAGAGATTGATGAAATTCATAGGAATTACCGGCGGAGTCGGAGCCGGAAAATCAAAAATACTGGATTATCTTGCAGGGAAGCCAAATGTTCGTGTGATGCTTGCAGATGAGATCGCACATGATCTGATGGAGCCTGGAACGGATTGTTATGAGCGTTTGCGGGAACGCTTTGGAAACGAAGATATTTATTGTGAGGACGGGCATTTTGACCGGCTGAAACTGGCTTCGGTCATCTTTTCTGATGAGGATAAAAGGGAACAATTAAACGCAATTGTGCATCCGGCAGTCAAGGAATATGTAAAGCAGCAGCTTCTCGAGGAACGCAGACAGGGACAGCTGCAATTGCTTGTTTTGGAAGCTGCATTATTAATTGAAGAACATTATGATGAAATTTGTGATGAACTTTGGTATATTAATACCAGCAGAGAAAACAGAAGGGCACGTCTGAAGGAATCCAGAGGATATTCCGACGCAAAGGTGGATCAGATCTTCGCCAGTCAGCTGAGTGAGGAAGAATATGAAAGACACTGCAAAGTGGTGATCGATAACAATGGTCTGCCGGAGCAGACTTTTGCACAGATTGACGAAGCCTTGAGGAGAGAAGCATATGAATAAAGTATTTGGTCTGGATATCGGAACACGTAATATTGTAGGAACCGTGGGATATCTTACCGGGGATGATGAATTTAATGTAGTGGCACAATGTGTCAGACAGCATGAGACGCGTGCAATGTTAGACGGACAGATCCATGATATCGGTCGTGTGGCGCGCACGATTTCTGTGGTCAAAAAAGAATTGGAGGATCAGATCGGAGAACCGCTTAGCGAAGTATGTATTGCGGCCGCCGGTCGTGTTTTAAAGACGGTCACAACGCATGTGGAGTATGAGTATGCGGAGGAGACAGTGGTTTCCGCGGAGGATATCCATACACTCAATCTCCTCGGAATCGAGAGTGCGCAGGACAAATTAAAGGAACAGAACGATACCCGCTACAAATTCTATTGTGTCGGATATTCGGTTATGAAATATTATTTAAACGATGATCTGTTTATCAGTATCGAAGGACATAAGGCCAACAAGATCGGTGAGGACGTGATTGTGACATTCCTGCCGGAGGATGTTGTTGACGGATTGTATTCGGCAGTCGGTCAGGCGGGACTGACGGTTGCCAATATGACACTCGAACCAATTGCTGCGATCAATGTTGCCATCCCGGAGAATTTCAGAATGCTCAATATCGCCTTGGTTGATGTAGGAGCGGGAACTTCGGATATCTCGATCACCAGAGAGGGAAGCATTATTGCCTATGGTATGATTCCTTATGCCGGTGATGAATTAACAGAGCCGATCGTGCAGCATTTCCTTGTTGATTTCAAGACAGCGGAGGCGATGAAGCTGGCTTCGACGACTGATCGTGAGGTAACGTATGAGGATATTATGAGTATTTCTCATACGATTCCTGCAGACGAAATCTGGGATCTGGTACAGCCAACGGTCGATAAGATTACGACGGAGGTCGCTGCCAAGATCAAGGAACTCAACGGAGACAAGACGGTCAGCGCCTGCTTCGTTGTCGGAGGTGGCGGTAAAATTCATGGATTTACCGAGGCACTTGCCGAGAAGCTTGAGCTTCCGGCGGAGCGTGTCGCTTTGCGTGGAGAGGAAGTCTTAAAGGAAGTTAACTTTGAGCAGGAGGATATCAAGAAGGATCCGCTTCTTGTTACGCCGATCGGTATCTGCCTGAATTACTATGAGCAGAAGAATAATTTCATTATGGTTCGTTTTAACGGCGAACGCTTGAAACTGTATGATAACAATCGTCTGACGATCGTTGATGCGGCTTTGCAGGCGGGATTCCCGAATGATCAGTTATTCCCGAAGCGCGGTACGCCGATCAACTTTACGGTGAATGGCGCGGCAAGGATTGCCCGTGGAGAAGCAGGAGAGCCTGCAATCGTGACGTTAAACGGAGATCTGGCGAACATCAATACACCGCTCGTGCCAAACTGCGAGATTACGATCGAGCCGTCCACTGCCGGTGAGGATGCGGTCTACACGGTAGGTCAGCTGGAGGAGTATCATGAGGCAAATATTACGGTGTACGTGAACGGAAAGATGATTGTCTGTCCGAAGTTTGTACAGGTTAACGGAAGTCTTGAGCCGGCTTCTTATGAGATCAAGGAAGGCGATGAAATCGAGACACGCAACTATTATACCGTGGGACAGGTTGCGGAATTCATGGATGTGGAAGTCGATCACGACCATGATATTTTGGTGAACAACCGCGTGGGTGATTTCGATACGCTGGTCTATGATAATTTTACGATTGACTGGACGGTTCTCTCCTTTGGGGTTGCGCCGGAGAGTGAGAATCGGTATAATGCAACAGAAGGCACTGCAGAAGAAGTGTCTGACGATACGGCTGAGAAGCAGGAAGAGGCTGCACCGGAGAATGTAACGGATACGCAGAATAATATTGTGGTTACCGTCAATGGGGAAGCCGTCGAGATGATGGGAAAAGAATCATACATCTTCGTTGATATCTTTGACCGCATTACGTTTGATCTGACGGCCGGAAAGGGACGCGCGATCGCTACGTTGATCAACGGTGAGGAGGCAGAGTTCTCGCAGCCGCTCCACGACGGAGACCGTATCGATTTATACTGGAAAGAGAATTAAGATGTTAGAGTTATGTAGTATTGCCAGCGGAAGCAGCGGCAATTGTATCTGTGTGGGGTCGGATGACAGCCATGTGCTGATCGACGCTGGTATCAGCGGCAAGCGCATCGAGAATGGGCTGAATGCAATCGATCTGACTAGCAAAGATATGCAGGGAATCCTGATCACACATGAGCATATTGATCACATTGCCGGACTTGGTGTGATGGCAAGAAGATACGGACTTCCGATGTATGCAACGGAAGGAACGATCGATGCGATCAGGCACACTTCCTCGGTTGGCAAGATCGATGAATCGCTTTTTCATGTGATCCGGCCGACGGAAGAATTTGAGATCGGTGATTTACATATTACCCCGATATCGATCTCACATGATGCGGCAGACCCGGTCGCATATCGCATTGTAAAAGGCGATCGGAAAGTGGCGGTCGTTACGGATCTTGGAACATATGATGATGAAATTGTTTCCCAATTGCAGGAATTGGATATTCTGCTGCTGGAAGCAAACCATGATATCAATATGTTGGAAACGGGGGTGTATCCATATCCTTTAAAACGAAGGATCATGGGAGATAAGGGACATCTGTCGAACGAGCGGAGCGGGCAACTGCTCGGCGAACTTCTTCATGATAAATTCGGCACAGTGATTCTGGGCCACCTGAGCAAGGAAAATAATTACGAGGAACTGGCTTACGAGGCGGTAAGGCTTGAGGTGACGATGGGAGAGAACCCGTATAAAGCGGATGATTTTCCGATGCTTGTAGCCAAGCGAGACAGTGTATCGCCGATTCTTCGTGCACAGTAAAAAGGAGAATAAGTACAATGGAAAAGACGACTGACAAGACAATTATTACCGTTGTAGGTAAAGACACCGTAGGTATTATCGCAAAAGTCTGCACGTATCTGGCTGAGAATGGCGTAAACATTCTTGATATCTCGCAGACGATCGTATCCGGGTACTTCAATATGATGATGATTACAGATATGAGTGGCGCTAAGAAGTCATTCGCTGATGTGTCAAATGAGATGGACAAGCTGGGCGAAGAGATTGGTGTAACCATCAAATGCCAGCGCGAGGAAATCTTTGAGAAAATGCACAGAATCTAATATGTGTCACTTGTTCACGAAGAAAAAGGAGTAAATCATGATAAATATTGGAGAAGTTATTGAAACCAATGAGATGATCGAGAAGGAGAATCTCGATGTCCGTACGATCACGCTTGGAATCAGTCTTTTGGATTGTATTGATTCTGATCTGAATCGCTTAAATGAGAATATTTACAACAAGATTACAACCGTTGCCAGGGATCTGGTGTCGGTTGGTCAGAGTATTGAGAATAACTATTGTATTCCAATCGTCAACAAGCGTATTTCCGTGACACCGATCGCTTTGGTCGGAGGCGCTGCCTGCAAGACCTCTGAGGATTTTGTGACGATCGCGGATACACTTGACCGTGCGGCAAAGGCGGTTGGCGTGAACCTGATCGGTGGTTATTCGGCACTTGTTTCCAAGGGAATGACGAAGGCGGATGAGCTTTTGATCCGTTCCATTCCGCAGGCACTTCATGCAACAGAGAGAGTCTGCAGTTCGGTCAATCTTGCTTCTACCAAGACTGGAATCAATATGGATGCGGTTCGTCTCATGGGAGAAATCATTTTAGAGACGGCAGAGATTTCGAAGGACAATGATTCGGCAGACTGTATGAAGCTTGTCGTATTCTGTAACGCACCGGATGATAATCCATTTATGGCGGGCGCCTTCCATGGTGTGACAGAAGCGGATGCCGTCATCAATGTCGGTGTCAGCGGACCGGGTGTTGTAAAGACTGCTTTGGAAAAGGTACGTGGTGAGAGTTTTGAAGTTCTCTGTGAGACGATCAAGAAGACCGCTTTCAAGGTCACACGTGTCGGACAGCTGGTAGCACAGGAGGCATCCAGAAAGCTTGGCATCCCATTCGGAATCATCGATCTCTCGCTTGCTCCGACTCCTGCAATCGGAGACAGTGTTGCGGATATCCTCTGTGAGTGTGGACTTGAGTATGCGGGTGCACCGGGTACGACTGCAGCGCTTGCAATGTTAAACGATCAGGTAAAGAAGGGCGGCGTTATGGCTTCTTCTTATGTCGGCGGACTCAGCGGTGCTTTCATTCCGGTCAGTGAAGATCAGGGTATGATCAACGCGGTAGAGGCAAATGCCATCACGCTTGAGAAGTTAGAGGCAATGACCTGCGTATGTTCCGTAGGTCTTGATATGATCGCGATTCCTGGAGATACGAAGGCAACAACCATCTCCGGTATGATCGCCGATGAGATGGCGCTTGGTATGGTAAACCAGAAGACAACCGCTGCGCGTCTGATCCCGGCAATCGGCAAAGGCGTTGGTGATAAGGTAGAATTTGGCGGATTGTTCGGATATGCACCGGTTATGCCGGTCAACCCGTATTCCTGCGATGACTTTATCAACCGCAAGGGAAGAATTCCAGCACCGATCCATTCGTTTAAGAACTAATCAGGTGATACAGCTACTTATAAAATATATAAGAAAAAGTGTATAAGTAACGATGGGAAGATGCCTTGACAAGGCAGCATTTCCATGATTAAATGAATTTAGTTATATGACTGACGGATAAAGTGGATGGACCACGTGGAGTATAACATCGATAGTTTAAGGCTGTCGAAAGGGCAAGGTCTCTTCGAGACCTCGCAGGCGATGTTGAGCGATGTTTCAGAGAAACACCGCAGGCACCGCAGGTGATACATCAAAGATGTACCACAGTCGCCGACCGTCTGGGCACCGACAATATGGATAATGCTTTATGCATTTTCGTGTTATGGTGTGTCCGGATGTGTCGGCTTTTTACATTAGAAAGTGTATAGTGGAAGGAGAATTCAAATGCAGAAAGTAGCTCTTAGTAAGGAACTTGGCGCAACAACTTACCCGGGAAGAGGAATCGTGATCGGACGCACAAAGGATGGCAAGAAGGCAGTGACTGCGTATTTTATCATGGGACGCAGCGCGAACAGCCGTAATCGTGTGTTTGTAGAGGACGGAGAGGGAATCCGTACACAGGCATTTGATCCGAGCAAGCTTGAGGATCCAAGTCTGATCATTTATGCACCGGTTCGTGTACTTGGCAACAAGACAATCGTGACAAATGGCGACCAGACGGATACGATCTATGAGCTGATGGACAAGCAGCAGACCTTCGAGCAGGCGCTCCGCACCAGAGAGTTTGAGCCGGATGCTCCGAATTATACACCACGTATTTCCGGAATCATGCACATTGACAACGGCGAGTTCAATTATGCAATGTCAATCTTAAAAAGCAATAATGGTAATCCGGATGCCTGCAACCGCTATACATTCGCATATTCAAACCCGGTAGCAGGTGAGGGACACTTCATTCACACTTATATGGGAGACGGCAATCCACTTCCAAGCTTTGAGGGTGAACCGACATGGGTGGATATCGAAGGAGATATTGACAGCTTCACACAGATGGTATGGGAGAACTTAAACGAGGACAATAAGGTATCGCTTTTTGTACGATTCATTGATATTGAGACCGGAAAGTATGAATCAAGAATCGTGAACAAGAATCAGTAAAATCGATGTATGCTATGCGGCATCAATGTGCTTTTTAACGTGTATGCACAAATGGTATCGCATCGAAGATACTAAAAAGTTACAGAGAAATATCAAATTAGTATAGATAAAGGAGAAAATCATGCAGGAATATGAATTAAAATATGGATGTAACCCGAATCAGAAGCCTTCTAGAATCTTTATGAAGGATGGAGAGCTTCCTATCAAAGTATTATGTGGCAGAGCCGGATACATCAACTTCCTTGATGCGTTCAATGGATGGCAGCTTGTTCGTGAGTTAAAGAAAGCAACTGGACTTCCGGCAGCAACTTCTTTCAAGCATGTTTCACCGGCCGGTGCGGCAGTCGGACTTCCTCTGTCTGAGGTTGAGAAGAAGATTTACTGGGTTGACGACATGGATGTGGAGTTTACTCCGCTTGCAAATGCTTACATTCGTGCAAGAGGTGCGGATCGTATGTCTTCCTTCGGCGATTTCATTTCTCTTTCTGATGTCTGCGATGCAGCAACCGCTTTGGTTATCAAGAGAGAGGTATCGGATGGTGTGATCGCTCCGGGATATACCGATGAGGCACTTGAAATCTTAAAGCAGAAGAAAAAAGGCAATTATTGTGTGATCGAGATTGATCCGAATTATGAGCCTGCTCCGATCGAGCGCAAGGATGTATTTGGAATCACATTCGAGCAGGGAAGAAATGAGTTAAACATTGATGAGCATTTCTTTGACAATATTGTAACTGAGAATAAGGAATTGACCGAGCAGGCAAAGATTGATCTTGCAATCTCTATGATCACCTTAAAGTATACACAGTCGAACTCTGTATGCTACGTAAAAGGCGGACAGGCAATCGGTATCGGTGCAGGACAGCAGTCAAGAATCCACTGTACACGTCTTGCCGGATCAAAGGCAGATAACTGGTGGTTGCGCCAGTCTCCGCAGGTGCTTGGTTTACAGTTTGTTGACGGAATCAAGCGTGCGGATCGTGATAATGCGATCGATCTGTACATGGGAGATGACTACATGGATGTTCTTGCGGACGGCGCATGGGAGAAGATCTTCAAGGTAAAGCCAGATGTCTTTACCGCAGAGGAGAAACGCGCATGGCTTGACAAGAATACCGATGTTGCACTCGGTTCTGATGCGTTCTTCCCATTTGGAGATAACATCGAGCGCGCACACAAGAGTGGTGTAAAATACATCGCTGAGCCGGGCGGATCCGTTCGTGATGACAATGTCATCGATACCTGTAATAAGTATGGAATGGTGATGAGCTTTACCGGAATTCGTCTGTTCCATCACTAAAATGAGGCAGCGCACAGATGCTTATTTGTACTGGTTGCGCCATTCACGCGGAGAAATTCCGTAGACATTTTTAAAGGCACGTGAAAAATGAAGCTGATTTTCATATCCGACCGCAGACCCGATATCTGCGATGGATAGGGAAGTCAGCTTTAATAATTCTGTGGCCTTGATCATACGGTAATTCATGAGGAATTCCTGTGGGGACTGACCGACGGTGTTGCGGAAAATCTTACCGAAATAGCTTCGGTTGATACCGCAGACTGCCGCAATGTCCTCAATGGAAATATTATTTTGAAAATTCTGTTCAATATAATTCATCGCTTCTTTGATATAATAATCACTCATTCTGCCGCTAGGCGTAATACGTGTCGATTTGGCAGATTGTAACAGATCATCCAAAAACAGATAGAGATGACCGATCAGATGATATGGAGGTTCTTTCGGATGATGCACGATATAAAGCATTTCTTCTACCAGCCGTTCGCGCAGTTCCTTGGAGTGCGAATGATATACAGGCGCGTTTTTGCACAGATCGGTCATACTGAGCGCCTCTTTGACGCGGAGTCCGTCAAATTCAATCCACATATATTCCCATGGTAACTTGGAATCTGCAATATAGGTGTTGATCTGTCCGGGAAAAATCATAAATCCCTGGCCGCTTTTGACAGAATACGTCTGTGTATTACCTTGGAAATCATCTGCCATCAGAGTTCCGGTTCCGGAGAGAATATAGTGGAACAGATAGTGGTTGCGTGTTGCAGGACCGAAAGAATGACCGGGATTGCACTGCTCATATCCGAATTGATACATACACAGATCAATAAAATTTTCATTTGGAAAAATATTAAAAAATGTGTTGCCCATAGATCCTCCTTATATACCATAATGCGACATCTATATCAATTATAGCACAAAATCTCACATTTTGGTATAAAATTGAAAAAATGAGGATATTTATGGACGCATAATGGTATGTTATAATCGATTTATCAAAAAGAAAAACGGATGTATTGGAGAAAAGGAGTGGAAAATATGGCAAAAAGAAAGATTTGCCGCAGTATGGCAGTTGTACTTGCATTTGGGATGTGCGTGACAGCACTTGGCGGATGCGGCAGCGAAAAAAGTGCAAGTGGGAAAACAGAGATCGAAGTTGTTTCCTATAAGCCGGAAGCGGTTGCAGCGTTTGAAGAAATTGAGAAGAGATTCAATGAAACACATGAAGACATTCATTTGACGATATCATCTCCAAATGAAGCTATGACAATTTTGAAAACGCGTTTCATCCGTGAAGACTATCCGGATATTATCGCAATCGGTGGAGATATCAATTATTCCAATTTCCTGGATGCGGATCTGTTCGAGGATATCTCGGATCTGGAAGAAGTTTCCACTGTGAAGTCGGCATATCTGGAGATGGATAAGGAATTGGAATTTATTCCAAAGGACGGAACTTATGCACTTCCTTATGTGGCTAATGCGGCCGGAATTCTTTACAACAAGGATCTGTTTGCAGAGAACGGATGGGAGGTTCCGACAACATGGGAGGAGTTCACTTCTTTATGTGACAAGATCAAAGACAGCGGAACGCTTCCGTTGTATCTTGGTTTTAAAGATACCTGGACCTGTCTGGCTCCTTGGAATGCGCTTGCGGTAGGACTTACCGATTCCGATACCTGCAATCAGGTCAATATGGGCAATACAACATTTGAACAGACTTACGGAATGGTTGCTGAGAAAATGCGTGCTTTACTTGACTATGCGGAGAGTAATCCATACGCATACAGCTACAATGATGCATGTACGGCATTTGCCCGCGGGGAATCGGCGATGTACCCGATCGGAAGCTATGCGATCCCGCAGATTAAATCAGTGAATCCGGATATGAATATTGGTTCTTTTACATTCCCGGCAAACGAGAATGAGGCGGACAATGTTCTCAATTCCGGAATTGATCTGCAGTTCTCGGTAATGAAGGCTTGTAAAAACAAAGAAGCGGCATATGAGGTATTAAAATATCTGTATGACGATGAGACGATTCAGATTTATCTGGATGATCAGGGAGGAATTGCCTGTAAGGAAGGAAACTTTGCGATTCCGGAAACACTTGAAGATATGAAGGACTATATTGAGAATAACCGGATGTCGGATTATCAGGATCATCATTATCCGAGTGAGATGAGTGTGGATGCCATGATCCAGACATTTTTGCTTGACACAAGTGACAATGCGCAGGAGAAGTTTTTAAAGAAATTTGACAACGACTGGAAGCGTTATAACAGAGATCTGATCCGAAAAGTACAGGATTATCAGAAGGAACAGGAGGATGCACAATGAAAAGAAAAATGTCAAACAGGGATAAAACATTCTGGGCAGTCGTGATACCCGTTGTGATTTTGTTCTTTGCGTTTAATACACTGCCGATGATCAAAGGCGTGATCTACAGTTTTACCAATTACAAAGGATACGGAACTTATGATTATGTCGGCTTCCGAAATTACGCTGATCTGTTTACCGATGCACGTGTAGGAAAAAGCTACCTGTTCACCTTTAAATATGCATTGGCTGGAACCATATTGGTTAACGTATTAAGCCTGATCATGGCGCTTGGATTAAATGCGAAGATTCGTTTTAAGAGTGCTTTGCGCGGTATCTATTTTGTGCCGAATATTCTGGGTGGACTGGTTATCGGTTATATCTTCAGTTTTATTTTTACTTATATTCTTCCGACCGTGGGCAATGTTTTTCATATCGGATTTCTGCAGAACAGTATCCTTGCAAGTGAGAAATATGCATGGATCGGGGTGCTGATCGTTGGTGTATGGCAGGCTGTTGCGATGAATACGATCATCTATATCTCTGGATTGCAGACGGTTCCGGAGGACGTGTACGAGGCAAGTATGCTTGACGGTGCAAGCCCTTGGAAGCAATTCTGGAAAGTAACGCTTCCACTTGTGATGCCTTTTGTAACGATCAACCTTGTCTTAAGTACCAAAAACTTCCTGATGGTATTTGATCAGATCATGTCCTTGACCAAGGGCGGTCCTGCACAGAGTACCGAATCAATTTCATACCTGATCTATCGAAACGGTATGGATGGCGGACAGTTTGGATTCCAGAGTGCGAATGCAGTCATTTTCTTTATTGTGATTGTAGCAATCTCGCTTTTCCAGATGACGATCATGAATAAGAAGGAGGAACAGTTATGATGAATCAGACGAAGAAAACAAACTGGGTACTGACGATTGTTTTGATCCTGGGAACCCTTACCGTGTTTTTCCCATTATATATGGCTGTAATCATTGCGTTTAAGCAGCCGAGTGAGATGACCAACGATGTGGCAGGAGCACTTTCTTTCCCGAAACAGTGGAGCTTTGATAATTTCCGTCAGGCGATGGAAGTAACGGATTTCTGGCATTCACTTGGCAACAGCCTTCTGATCACATTAGTTACGATCGCTTTGGCAATCCTGATCCATTCGATCGCAGGATATGTGATCGGACGGGGGATGGCGAGAAAGAAAAGCTTTCGATTTATTTATCTGTATATTGTAAGCGGTATGTTCGTTCCGTTTTCCATCCTGATGATGCCGCTGGTAAAGCAGACTGCACATATGGGACTTGGAAACCGTGCCGGTGTCATTCTTCTTTATCTTGTGTTCTATATGCCAATGAATGTACTTCTTTACAGCGGCTATCTGAAAAATATTCCGGTCGCGTTGGAAGAAGCAGCGGATATCGACGGTGCAAGCACCTGGACAACGTATTGGAAGGTCGTATTCCCGATGATGAAACCGATGCATGCGACCGTTGCGATACTGACAGCGCTCGGTACATGGAATGATGTTATGACACCACTTGTCATTATGTCCGGAACAGGACAGAATACGCTGCCGCTCGCACAGCTGAATTTCCAGACTCAGTTTGGAACGAACTATAATCTGGCGTTTGCTTCTTATATTCTGGCATTGATTCCGATTCTGATCTTCTATGTGATCTGTCAGAAACAGATTTTAAATGGTGTTGCAAATGGTGCGGTTAAAGGATAAATAAAAAGAGGTTATGATATGGCATTGATATACAATCCGAATAAAAGAATTTTTACATTACACACAAAGCACAGCACCTATCAGATGCAGGTGGATTCGCTTGGGTATCTGCTTCATTTGTATTATGGAGCGAAAAACAATGGTTCCATGGAATATGTACTGACCTACGCGGATCGTGGTTTTTCAGGAAATCCGTATGCGGCAGGAGAAGACCGCACCTATTCGCTGGATGCACTTCCACAGGAATATCCATGTCTCGGAACCGGAGATTACCGCAATATTGCGTTGAATATCAAAGGCGATAACGGAGTGGAAGGCGTGAACCTTCTCTACAAGCGTCATGAAATACGAAAAGGCAAATATGCATTAAATGGTCTTCCGGCAGTCTGGGCGAAGGAAGAGGAAGCACAGACGCTTGAGATTGTTCTGGCGGATGAGGCTGCTCAAGTGGAAGTACATCTGTTATACGGGGTACTTGAAGAGGCGGATGTCATTACACGAAGTGTTGTGATCAAAAATGTAGGAACAGGAAGCGTAACAATTGAGAAAGCTTCTGCAGCCTGCCTGGATTTTGTGAGCGGAGACTATGACGTACTTCGTTTCTATGGCAGACATGCGATGGAACGGAATCTGGAGCGCACGCCACTCGGACATGGAACGATTTGTTTTGGAAGCCGCAGAGGAACATCGAGCCATCAGTATAATCCGGCGGTTATTCTGGCAGAACACGGGGCAACAGAGGATAGCGGCGCATGTTACGGAATGCTCATGGTATACAGCGGCAATTTCCTATGCGAAGCAGAAAAGGATCAGTTTGAGCAGACTCGCCTGCTTATGGGATTGAATGACGAGTTGTTTTCGTATCCGCTCGCAGCAGGAGAGACTTTTACGGTACCGGAAGTTATCTTATCGTATTCTGCAAATGGATTATCGGAATTATCGCAGCAGTATCACAAGTGCATCCGCGATCATGTATGCCGCAGTAAATATGTGCATGAGAGCAGACCGGTATTGATCAACAGCTGGGAAGCCGCATACTTTGATTTCACTGGAGATACGATCGTAGATCTGGCAAAAGAGGCAGCATCGCTTGGCATTGACATGGTCGTTATGGATGATGGCTGGTTCGGAAAGCGAAATGATGATAATTCGTCACTCGGTGACTGGCAGGTGAATGAGCAGAAGCTCGGCGGAAGTCTGGCACAGCTGATCGACAGAGTGCATGAGCAGGGTGTTAAATTTGGAATCTGGATCGAGCCGGAGATGGTTAATGAGGACAGTGATCTCTATCGTGCGCATCCGGACTGGGCAATTCAGATTCCGGGAAGAAAGCCAATCCGTTCAAGAAATCAGCTGCTTCTTGATTTCTCCAGAAAAGAAGTGCGGGATCAGGTGTTTGAGCAGATCTGTGCAGTGCTGGACCAGGGAGAGATTGATTATGTCAAGTGGGATATGAACCGGAGCATGGCAGATGTCTATGCGGGAAATCTCACCTATGATTATGTTCTTGGCGTGTACGATTTTATGGAACGCCTGACGAGCCGTTATCCGGATCTGCTTCTGGAGGGCTGCAGCGGCGGCGGCGGACGCTTTGATGCAGGAATGCTTTATTATTCTCCACAGATCTGGTGCAGTGATAATACGGATGCCATCAACCGCACGAGAATTCAATACGGAACAAGCTTTTTCTATCCGGCATCTGCAGTTGGCGCACATGTTTCAGCGGTGCCGAATCATCAGACCGGAAGAGTGACAAACCTTAATACACGTGGTGTGACGGCGATGGCGGGAACCTTTGGATACGAATTAAATCCGGCGCTTTTGTCGGAAGAGGAAAAGCAGACGATCCGGGAACAGATTCAGACTTATAAGAAATACGAGAGACTGATCAACGAGGGAACTTACTGGAGACTTTCGAATCCGTTTGAGGATGAAGTCTCGGCATGGATGTCTGTATCAAGGGAACAGGATCGTGCGCTGGTCAGTGTCGTACGACTTGTGTCGGAGGCGAATTCTACAACGGTTTATATCCGATTACGTGGTTTAAAGCCGGATGCAGTATATTTAGAAGAAAATAGCGGAAAGCAGTATTTTGGAGCGGCACTTATGGCTGCGGGAATTCCGCTTCCTGCGTTTACACATGAATATGAGGCATACCAGTTCTCGTTTGTGGAATTGAAGGAAGCAAAGAAGCTGTTTGACAAGGTGCAGCAGTTGCATGCATCAGGCGATGAGCGCGTTGTAATCAGTATTTATGGCGGATCCGGTTCCGGCAAGACAACGATTGCGACGGCGTTGCAGCAGTATTTTCTCAGTGAAGGAATCGGCTGCTATCTGCTTGGCGGAGATAATTATCCGCACCGCATTCCGAAGCGCAACGATGAAGAGCGTCTGCGTGTGTATGAGGAAGCCGGAGAAGAAGGACTGCGCGAATACCTCGGAACACCGAAAGAAATCGACTTTGATTGCATCAATCAGGTACTTGCTGAATTTCATGCAGGAAAAGATACGATTACTTTGCGGCACATGGGACGCGAAGACGGTGACATATCATCGGAAGAGACGGATTTTGCAGGAATCCCGGTTATGCTGGTAGAATGGACACACGGTGGAAGCGAATACTTAAAAGGAGTAGATATTCCGGTCTTTTTAGAGAGTTCGCCTGAGGAGACAAAGGAACGCCGGATTCGCAGAAACAGAGATGAGAATGCAGCAAGCCCGTTTATCTGCAGAGTGGTAGAGTTGGAACAGGAGAAACTGGATATTCAAAAAGGACATGCAAGACTGGTTGTAGGAAAGGACAAAGAGGTCTATGAACAATAAACCGATGCTCAATGCATACCCGGACAGTCTGGGAGGAAAGCTTGAAGAGATTGTAAATTTGCTGAAAACAGATGAGATGCAGGATGTATTCTCCTCCTTTTATGTCCTGCCAAGTCTGTACCATTCGGATTTGGACCGCGGATTCTCGGTTGTGGATTATGAACTCAATGAGGAGCTTGCCGATCGGGAGGATCTGGAGCGATTAAAAGAATTGGGGATCGACCTGAAGCTGGATTTCATCCTAAATCACGCTTCTGCGCAGTCCCCGCAATTCCGGGATCTTGTAGAAAAAGGCGAAGCTTCCGATTACCGTGACTTTTTCATTGACTGGAATCAGTTTTGGGAAGGATACGGAACAATGACCGAAGAAGGTTATATCCAGCCGAATGAAAGCTGTCTGAAGCAGATGTTCTTCCGCAAACCGGGGTTGCCGATTCTGATGGTGGAATTTCCGGATGGGAAGAAGGTTCCGTATTGGAACACGTTCTATCAGGAAGTACATGGCAGGCAGTATCTCGGACAGATGGATTTAAACATCAAGTCGCCGAAGGTGTGGGATTTTTATCGGAATACGCTGGAGAAGATTGCTTCTTACGGAGCGTCCATTGTGCGGCTGGATGCATTTGCATACGCACCGAAGGCTCCGGGAAAGAAAAATTTCTTAAACGATCCGGAGACCTGGGAATTCCTGCAGCAAATTAAGGAACTGGCGGATCCACTGGGACTTACGCTTTTGCCGGAGATTCACGCGGCATATGAAGAAAAAATCTATGAGACATTGTCACAAAAAGGTTATCCGACGTATGATTTCTTTTTGCCGGGTCTGATCATTGACGCGATCGAGCACAAGCGTGGAACTTATCTTGCGGCATGGGCGAAGGAAATCGTGGAAAAAAAGATTTCTACCGTCAATATGTTAGGCTGCCACGATGGAATTCCGCTTCTGGATTTAAAAGGTCTCCTTCCGGAAGAGGATATACAGGCATTGATCGATCTGATTGTATCCCGCGGCGGAATGGTAAAGAATCTGCATGGCCAGAAAAATCTGTATTATCAGGTGAATGCCACCTATTACAGTGCGCTTGGAGAATCGGATGACAAGATGCTTCTTGCGCGCGCAATCCAGATGTTTATGCCGGGAAAGCCGCAGATCTGGTATCTGGATCTGTTTGCAGGAAAGAATGATCATGAGGCCGTTCGACGCGCAGGAGAGTCCGGGCATAAAGAGATCAACCGGACCAATCTGTCGAAAGAAGACATCGCGGAAGGCCTGAAAAAACCAATTGTGCAAAAGCAGCTGGAATTGATCCGGATGAGAAACAGGCTGAAAGCGTTTGATGAGAGCGCGCAGATAAAAGTTTTTTGTGAGGGGCATCTGCTGAATATTCACAGAGAATTTGGAGAGAGCTACGCAAATCTGCGCGTTGATTTTGAAAACGGAACTTATACGATCGAGACAAATGAATAAGATTATTTCTAAAAAGATAGCATTGACATGTGCTATCTTTTTTGTTCCAAAAATGTAACAATTTATAAAAATGGTTCGTTATAGTTATCAGAGACGATACAAAGTGAGGAACGCGCGTGATAATTCTAATGATGGTGGATACACCCGAACAAAAACGAAAATTTGCAGAGTTATATGAAAGATATCGATATTTGATGTTCAAGATTGCAGTTGATATCCTGCATGAGCATCATCTGGCAGAGGATGCTTTACAGGAAGCGTTTGTGCGGGTAGCAAAGCATATGGAATGCATCGGGCAGCTAGAGGAAACTGCCACGAAACGTTATCTGATTACTATCACAAAGAATGCGGCGTTGGCAGAGCAAGGGATGTCCATGGAACAGACGGAGTATTCGTTTCTGGATTGGGGACGCGAGTTCGGAGGAATTGATGAGGACATTCGCGTGGTGACGAAAGATAAAAGAATATTTCAGAAGTATATGCAGACGTATACCGATGGAAAGCCGGGGATGCCGTTTTTCTTCGAATTGGATGGAAATAAGGTGGTGCGGATTCTTGAGAAGCCGATGGCGTGATATAATATTACAAGAGCCTTGGAAGTGCCAGCTCTAGGCTTTTTTATTGATTGTATACAAATAAAAACTTGTCACAGATTGTGCTATATGATTAAATAATAATATAGTAGTTCACTTTTCATTTCGTGAAATTCATGATCTGAAAACCGGATGACAAAAAAGATGACTCTGACACCAAAACGATTGGTTGAGGTGAAAGGTATGGCACGATATATGGACGATGAAGGATATGACCTGACAGAAGGAGTCTGTGGGGTTAAGATATTCTTTGTCAAACTGTGGATTTTAGGCTGTACCTTTATGGGTACAGCTTTTTTTATCGATATTGTGTAGGGGAAAATATGGAGACAAGAATCGCTTTAATTGGAATTATTGTGGAGAATGAGGAGTCTGCGGAGCCACTCAATCATCTGTTGCATGAGTACAGGGATTGTGTGGTCGGTCGTATGGGTATTCCATACCGCTCGCAGGGAGTGAATATCATCAGTGTGGCGGTGGATGCGCCGCAGGATAAGATCAATGCTTTATCTGGAAAAATAGGAAGATTGGATGGCGTGAGCGCCAAAACGGTATATTCAAATGTTACATCAAATCATTGATAAGATCAGAGAGCAACAGAATATCAGCCGCGAGGAACTGGAACTTTTGCTGACAACGGAGGATAAGGATGGCCTTGAGTACCTGCGAGTGTCCGCACGCGAGGTTGCGGACGCGGTGTACGGCAAGCAGGTGTTTATCCGTGGGTTGATTGAGTTTACAAATTATTGTAAGAATGACTGCCTGTACTGCGGAATCCGCAGGAGTAATGCGAAGGCAGATCGCTACCGGCTGACGAAGGAGGAAATTCTTTCCTGTTGCGACAACGGATATGAACTGGAATTTAGGACTTTTGTGCTGCAGGGCGGCGAGGATGGTTATTTTACGGATGATCGCATCTGTGATCTGGTTTCTTCCATCAAAAAGCGTTATCCGGATTGTGCCGTAACGCTTTCCATCGGGGAGAAGGAGCGGGCGAGTTATCAGGCATTTTTCGATGCCGGTGCGGATCGTTATCTGCTGCGGCACGAGACGGCGGATGAGGCGCACTACCGCAGTCTGCATCCCGCGGAGATGTCACTTGCACACAGAAAGCAGTGTCTGTGGGATCTGAAGGAGATTGGTTATCAGGTTGGCTGCGGATTCATGGTCGGCTCGCCGAATCAGACGGTGGATACGCTATATGAGGATCTGCAGTTTATCAAGGAACTGGGACCGCACATGGTTGGAATCGGACCTTTTATTCCGCAGAAAGATACGCCTTTTGGCGAAAAGCAGGCGGGAACGCTGGATCAGACACTCAGGCTTTTATCCATTATAAGACTGATTCATCCGCATGTGCTTCTTCCGTCGACCACGGCTTTGGGGACGATCCATCCGCTCGGCAGGGAGAAAGGCATTCAGGCGGGAGCGAATGTTGTGATGCCGAATCTGTCGCCGGTTGCGGTACGCGGGAAGTACCAGCTTTATGACAATAAGATCTGCACCGGGGATGAGGCGGCGGAGTGCAGACACTGTATGTCCAGACGAATGGAGAGCGTCGGTTATCAGGTTGTGGTGTCACGCGGCGACTATATACATAAAAGATAACTATTCAGATCTCCCTTGAAATAAGAAAAATTGATGCATCATGCTTGCATGTAAGCAGCAGTTTTTCTTATTTTAAGGGAACTCGAATAGAGTTACCGCCCCACATATGAGCAAAATTAGCTGTCACGGTACATTGAAGATGTATCGCTTCTACAGCGAGAAAGCACGAGCATCGTGCGGTTTTGCGAATGTGTGTGGTGGGAGTCTGAATAGTTATAACAACAAATATACTAGGAGGAGAGAGATTATGTACGACGTAAAATCACTGAAAGCAGAGGAGTTTATCTCTGACGAGGAAATCAAGGAAACACTGGCATATGCAGATGCCAACAAGGACAACATGGAAGTGGTGGATGCCATCATTGCAAAGGCAAAGGAGCGCAAAGGTCTGACGCACCGCGAGGCTTCCGTTCTGCTTGCCTGCGAGAATGAGGAGAAGATCAATGAGGTCTATGAGCTGGCGCAGCAGATCAAGAAAGATTATTACGGAAACCGTATTGTGCTTTTTGCACCGCTGTATTTGTCCAATTATTGTGTCAACGGATGTGTATACTGTCCATATCACATGAAAAACAAGCATATCGCAAGAAAGAAGCTGACACAGGAAGAAATCGTGAAAGAAGTTACCGCTTTGCAGGATATGGGACATAAGCGTCTGGCAATCGAGGCTGGCGAGGATCCGGTCAACAACCCGATCGAGTACATCTTAGAGTGCATCAATACGATCTACAGCATCAAGCACAAGAACGGTGCAATCCGCCGCGTCAATGTCAACATTGCAGCAACCACCGTTGAGAATTACCGCAAGTTGAAGGATGCAGGAATCGGAACCTACATTCTGTTCCAGGAGACCTATAACAAGGAGGGCTATGAGCAGCTGCATCCAACCGGACCAAAGCATGATTACGCATATCACACCGAGGCGATGGATCGTGCGATGGAGGGTGGTATCGATGATGTCGGACTTGGTGTATTGTTCGGACTTGAGGGATATCGTTATGAGTTCGCAGGACTGCTCATGCATGCAGAACATCTTGAGGCAGTACATGGTGTCGGACCACATACGATCAGTGTGCCTCGTGTGAAGAAAGCAGATGACATCGATCCGAGCGCTTTTGATAATGGAATCAGCGATGATACATTTGCCAAGATCTGTGCACTTATCCGTATCTCCGTTCCTTATACCGGAATGATCATCTCAACTCGCGAGAGTCAGGCTGTCCGAGAGAAGGTTCTGCCGCTTGGCGTATCGCAGATCAGTGGAGCGTCCAAGACCAGTGTCGGAGGATATGCGGATCCAGAGGCTGAGAAGGAGGCTGAGGCTACTTCTGAGCAGTTCGATGTCAGCGATCAGAGAACACTCGATGAGGTTGTCAACTGGTTGATGAAGATGGGCTATATTCCGTCATTCTGTACCGCATGCTACCGCGAGGGCAGAACGGGAGACCGGTTTATGGCACTGTGCAAAAGCATGCAGATTTTAAATTGCTGTCATCCGAACGCTTTAATGACGCTCAAAGAGTATCTTGAGGACTACGCGAGCGAGGAGACGAAGAAGATCGGTATGGAGCTGATCGACCGCGAGATCGAGAAGATTACGAATCCGAAGGTAAAGCAGACAACATATGAGCACATTCACGATATTTCGGAAGGAAAGAGAGATTTCCGTTTCTAATATAATTAGGTAAGGCTGCCAATGTTGACAGCAAGAATTGGCAGATACAGGGAATGTAGATTCGATGAATGCGAAGGAGCAGCAGGGTGACTTGCTGCTCTATGTTCATTATTGTAGAAAGTGGCTCGAAGAGAAGGTGAAGCGGGGCTAGGGAGCAGGAAAGAGAGAAAAATAGCCCCGGTGGGAAAACGAAGTGGGGCTAAAAAGCAGGAAAGAGAGAAAAATAGCCCCGGTGGGGAAGCGAAGCGGGGCTAGGAAGCAGGAGAGAGAAAAAAATAGCCCCGGTGGGAAAGCGAAGCGGGGCCAAGAAGCAGGAAAGAGAGAAAAATAGCCCCGAAGAGAAAGTGAAGCGGGGCTAGAAAGCAGGAAAGAAAGTAAAATAGCCCTGAAGAGAAAGTGAAGCGGGGCTAGGAAGCAGAGAAGATAATAAAATCGCCCCAGCGAATAAAGAAATGGAAGGGAAAAAGCATGGGAACAACTTTGAATGATACACCGTCGGCGAACCGGCTGCACATCGGTGTATTTGGAAAAACGAATAGTGGAAAATCATCGTTGATCAACGCATTCACCGGGCAGGAAGTGTCGATTGCCTCGAATGTCGCAGGAACAACGACGGATCCGGTGTATAAAGCGATGGAGATCCATCCACTCGGAGCGTGCACAATTATTGATACGGCTGGCTTTGATGATGAGAGCGAGCTTGGTGCAAAGCGTGTGGAGAAGACGAGACTTGCCGCGGAGAAAACGGATGTAGCGGTTATGGTATTCTCCGCAGAAGCAGTTGATTCTCTTTATGATACGTCAGCAACGGATAAATCAGTTTCAATCGATGTGGAATTGTTGACGAAACATTTCGCGCAGGAACTGAAATGGTATCAGTTTTTTAAAGAGAAAAATACCCCGGTGCTTCTGATCATCAACAAGGCGGATATTGGCGATGCAAAGGTGTTGCAGGAATTCCTTACAACAGAGACAAACGAACAGCCGCTCATTGTAAGTGCGGTAAAGCGTGAAGGCATCGATCAGATTAAGGAAACCTTAGCGCGAAAGGTGCCGGAGAATTTCGGGGAGCGCCTGATCACAGGAAATCTGGTCGGAGAGGATGATCTTGTCATGCTTGTTATGCCGCAGGACATCCAGGCACCGAAAGGAAGACTGATCCTGCCACAGGTGCAGACAACAAGAGAGCTCCTTGATAAGAAATGTGTGATCATGAGTGTTACTACAGATAAGTTTGTGGCGGCATTAAAGCAGCTGGTACAACCACCGAAACTGATCATTACGGATTCCCAGGTGTTTTCCTATGTGTATGAGAATAAGCCGAAAGAAAGTATGTTGACTTCGTTTTCCGTGCTTTTTGCTGCCTATAAAGGTGATTTGCCTTATTATGTAGAGGGGGCGAAGCAGATTGATTCGCTGACAGAGCAATCGCATGTACTGATTGCAGAATGCTGCACGCATGCACCTCTTCAGGAGGATATCGGGCGCGTTAAGATTCCGCGCATGTTAAAGAAACGTTTTGGAGAGGGGATTACCGTGGATCATGTGAGTGGAACAGATTTTCCACAGGATCTGCGCGGGTATGATTTGATCATTCAGTGCGGAGCGTGTATGTTCAACCGGAAATATGTCCTGTCGCGCATCGATCATGCAAAGGAGCAGCGAATTCCGATGACGAATTACGGAGTGACGATCGCGCATCTGACCGGAATTCTGCCACATGTTGTGATGCCGTAGATGAAATAAGCGAGTGCCTATGCACTCGCTTAAAATAATATCTATAATAACACCATTGATATCAAACAATACTGTTATGTGGAAAGCAATTCTTCTTTCATTTCTAATAAGAGTTCATTCGTCTGCAATACAGACAACCGTTTGTTTAATGAGAAAATGAGAATCGAATCTCGGCGATTTTTGGGATAAAGCTGCCCTAGTTGTGCTAATGTGAGGGCACGTCTGGCATCCGGAAGGTTGAGTCTTAGAGCTAGGCATAGTGCGAGAACCTTGTCGCGGGAAGGTTTGCGGGTTCCATTTAATATCTGATAACCGTAGTTCCTTTGAATTTGTGAGGCTGCAATCAATTCTGCTGCAGAAAGATTTTGCTCATTCATTTTTGAATTGATATATTCCGAAAATGTTTGCAGCGGAGCTTGTTGTGCGAGAGCGGCCGTATAGGTTTGTAGTTGTGCGCAGTTTTTTGTTTCATTTAACAGATGCATCAATTCATCCGTATTTTTTGATGTCATGCTTACTCCTTGATTTGTGTTGAAAAAAATAATAAAATAATCATATTATTTCGTGTCGAAAAAAGCAAGGGGGATAAATGGAACTTGTAGAAGAATATCGTTTGTCGGAATATCAGGATCTTGGGATGCTGACCGACAAGGAACAAGTTCATATAGTAAGAAATCGTGTAAACGGGCAGATAGCTGTGCGTAAAGTTGTATCATCGGACAGGCTGCGAATTTATGCTTTTTTGCAGAAAAATCAAAACCCATTTCTTCCAGTTATTTATGAATGCATTCAACAAAAGGATGAGCTGATTGTAATTGAAGAATATTTGACAGGAAAGAATCTTGGGGAATGGGTAAAGGATCATTCGTTTTCTGAGAATGAGGTTGTCCGAATAGGCATTGATCTATGCAATGCGATGAAACCATTACATCATGCAAATCCGCCGATTATATGTCGGGATTTAAAACCGGAAAATGTAATAATTACATTGGATGGAAGGCTAAAGGTGGTTGATTTTGATATTGCCAGAACTTATCAGATGGGGCAGAGAAAAGACACGGTGATGATGGGAACTCAGGGGTACGCAGCACCGGAGCAGTTCGGCTTTGGACAGACGGATGCGAGAACGGATATCTATGGGATTGGAGCGTTACTCAATTATTTACTTGTACAACAATTTCCAGCAGAGCAGATAGCAGAGGGAAAGCTACATGAAATCATAAGCTGTTGTACGAAGCTTGAGCCGAATGCCCGTTTTCAGAGTGTGGAGGCGTTGGAAAATGCTTTGTGCACATTGATTGATACAGTTGAAATGGACGTAGCTGCTGTGAAAACAGATATAATGGATCACAGAAACAGTATAGGTGAGAATTCGCATAAGACGTGTGGCTATCATATTCCGGGATTCAGAAGTAAGAATCCGTGGAAAATGATTGGAGCGCTTCTTGGATATGGATTCATCACATGGTTTTGTTTTACGCTTGAATTTACGGCAACAGATGGAACTTTATATGATACGAAAGTGCAGTGGATTGACCGCATCTGTATTTGGATCACGCAGTTGGTATTTGTTTTTCTTGTCTGTGATTATCGAGGAATAAAAAGCAAAATTCCATTATTAAATAGTGAAAGACGTGTGATTCGAATGGTAGGATATTTTGTTTTGGAATTTGTGATGTTTTTTGCCGCTGCAATTTTGTGTGCAATCTTAGAACTGTTAATTCAATAATGTAAAATGTATGCTGTCAGCATACCAAATGAAGAATACGTACTAGTAGAATATAAGAAGCATAAGATGTAGGAATACATCTTACGCTTCTTTCTTTTTGCAGTCAGAAAGTAGGATAAAAGAAAAGGAGATAATGAAAATGGAAAATGAAACGAAATTATGCAAACATTGTAAAACACCGATTCCTAAGGATGCTAAAGTTTGTCCGAATTGTAGGAAGAAACAAGGAGGTGTTGGGAAATGGATTATTATCGGTGTCATTGTGGTGATACTTTTGGTTGCACTTTTCGGAGGGGGAGATGATAAACCCAAGAAAGTTGAAAATTATAAAGTGGAATCCACGCAGCAGGATGAGAAAAAAAGTGAAGAACCAAAAACGGATGTGAATACAGAAGAAGTCAAAGATATTTTTGAGGTTGGTGAGACAGCGGAATTAAATGATGTGCAGGTTACATTGCTTAGCTACAAAGAGAGTAAAGGATCAGAATATAATAAGCCGTCAGATGGAAATGTATTCCTTATGGCTGAATTTGAAATTGTCAATAATTCTGATTCTGAATTAAATGTCAGCAGTATGCTGAGTTTTGAAGCATATGCTGATGATTATGCTTTGAATTATTCGATTAGCGCATTAATGGATAATGAAGATCGCCAGCTAGACGGAACTATTGCGGCTGGAAAGAAGATGAAGGGATATATCGGCTACGAAGTACCAAAGGATTGGAGTACGGTGGAAATTCATTTCACGGATGATGTATGGGGTAATAATAAATTTAAATTTGAAATTAAAAAGTAATATGAAAAATGCCACAGCATGAGAATGTTGTGGGCAAAAAAGTTTGAAAAGGAATGACAGAAGATGGCACAGTTGTTTTCCGCATGATCTGGCTTGTGACGGTATTCAAGCTGGTCCGACTTACGATATGCTGATGAATGTGTACGTTGCATCGTGGATCTTCACGGGTGTTGCAATCTTCATTGTCTATGTGCATCATATGAAGCGCGTAGAAGGACGCATGGGGCAGCAGACTTTATAAAGTTGCAATAAATACAACGCCTTGCGTTGTGGCAAATGTATCCGGAAGGAAAGTGCAGTCCGACGGATCAGAAACGGTGATCCTGCCATGATGGGCGCGCATGATCTCCTGCGCCGTGCAGAGTCCGAGTCCGAAGTGGGCGTGATCGGTGTGGGAGCTTTCCGCGCGGTAGAACCGTTCAAAAATATGCTCCTTCTCGGCATCCGGGATCGACGGACCGTCGTCTGCGACAATAAAACTCGTGGAGGTATCACTCTGCTGGAACAAAAGAAGAATCCTGCCGCCCTGCGGTGTGTAGGATAACGCGTTGTCCATCAGAATCGATAAAACCTGCGTGATACGCTCCGCGTCCATCGTACGGTTTTGACAGGCAGCATCCGGAAGGAGAAACTGTAAGCCGATCCCTTTTGAGGCGGCGAGAGATTCGTATTTTTCATAGACATCGAGCAGCAGATCGTCAGGGGAGACGGACTCTTCATGAAGGACGATGCGGTTGGCATCCGCGTTGGCAAGCAACAGCATGTCGGAGATTAGGTGCTGCATGCGAAGTCCTTCTTCGCGGATCAGCGAGAGAAAATGCCTGCGGGTCTGTTCGGAGTCAGCTTTTTCGACCGTCTCAAGCCCCGACATCATGACAGTCAGCGGTGAGCGAAGTTCGTGTGAAGCGGCAGCAACAAATTGCTGCTGTTTTTTTTGTGCAATCGCAAGAGGACGGACCATGCGCCCCGTAAAAAGCCATGAAAAAAGTATGAGCAGAGCCAGTGTCACCACATCAGCACACAACACACCGATCGCAAGCCTCCTGATCTGCGTGCTCTGGTGCAGCGTGTCATAGAGGATCACAAAGCTGAGCTGTCCGCTGTCTTTCATCAGATAACCGACCGAAGTGTAGTAGGTTCCCTGTTCTTTATCTTTGTAGGTAAATTCCCGGTGATAAATATTCTGTCCGTCGTGCATGGTAAAACAGTCATCTCTGGCTTTGGCGATCACACGGTCGCGAAGCGCATTCCAGTTGTCATCCTGCAGACGGTTGTAGTAAAGTTCTTCGCCTTTGTCGTAGAGATAGATCGTGAAATGGTGCTGTTGCTGCATCTGCCCGAGCCATTGGTAGGAGATGTAATCCTGACTTTGCAGACTGGCAGTCACGGAGACGAGTTCTTTCTGAAAAGCGGAATATCCGGTCTGCTCGATCGCTTTGCCGGCGAGGAACAGACAGGTGATGCTGAGTGCGATCAGAATTGCTCCGGTGATAACGGAGCAGAAAAAGGTTAATTGTCGATGTAATTTTTTAAACATGTGAAAAGTGATAACTCCTTTTATCTGGTGAGGCGGTAACCGATGCCGCGCACGGTTTCGATGGTTGTGTGGCTGCCGACCTGTTGCAGACGTTTGCGCACAAAATGAATATAGGTATCGAGGTTGCTTTCCTCCACCGGGGCATCACTTCCCCACACGCGGGAGAGCAGCACGAGCCGCTTTAGCACGGTCTGCGGATTTTGCAAGAAGATCTCAAGCAGCCGTCCCTCACGTCCGGATAACTGGAGACTGCCGCTTGGTCCACACAGTTCGCGCAGGCGGCTGTCGTAGGAGATGTCGGCATAGGAAAAACGGTCGCTGTCATCATAGACATGATTGCGTCTGCCGATGGAGCGGATGCGTGCGGAGAGTTCTTCGTAAGCAAACGGCTTTACCAGATAGTCGTCCGCACCGCAGTCGAGTCCTTCGACGCGGTCGTAGAGTTCGCCGAGTGCGGTGATCATAATGACCGGTGTAGAGATTCCGGCTTTGCGCGCTTTCTGCAAGACCAGAAGTCCGTTCATGGTCGGGAGCATCCGATCGAGCAGCACCAGATCGTAGGCATCCTGCAGGAATAGATCGAGTCCGTCGCGCCCGTCCATGCAGACCTCCACTTCGTGATGCTCGTTCTCTAATTGAAAGCGCAGCATTTCACACAAATTTTTATCATCCTCTATCAATAAAATCTTCATTTGATTTCCCTTTCCTATGTTAATCAGTATAGCAGATTTGTCTTTAAGAAATCTTAAAATTACTTGAAAAATTAAAGACACCTTTAAAGAAAGATTAAAGACACTTCTGTTACACTTGAGGCATAGTAAAAATGTTTAAGGAGATGGAAATCGTGAAATTTAAAATAAGAAAGAAATTATCACTGTTTATGACTGCCTGTGTGCTGGCAACCGGACTTATGAGCGGTTGCAGCAGCCAACAGGTCATCAGCGAAACGCAAAACGGCACACAGAGCGGCAATGCGAAAGGAAGGTTTGTGGAGAACGAGGTCTCGCTGCCGGATAATATATCGATGATCAGTTCTACGGGAAAAAGCAAGGACGGCGAACTTACGCTGTTTGGATATCCGCAGGATGGAACAGCGATGATCCTCGGTCACTCGAAGGATCAGGGCGAGACATGGGACAGTGTCGAGGTAAAAGATACGGATTGCTATGTGTCTGCGGTAAACGGAGAGGACGGCAGCGTAGCAGTGTTTGGAAATCCGAACGAAAAGAAAGTGATTTTATCGATGGTGACAGCGGAGGGGGAAGTCTCCCAGGTGCAGCTTCAGATACCGGATTATGAGGGAGACAGTCCGGATGATGAGATCGGCAATTTCGTCACTTCTGCAGTCTATGCAAATGGAACACTCCTTGCTACGGACTTGAACGACGTGCTCTATGAGGTTGATTCGGCGAGCGGCAAGATGTCTCGATTTTCACAGCAGATTACCGATCAGGTAGAGGGACTTCTTCCGATTGGAAACCGGTTCGGTATGCTCACAGATTCCGGAATCCTTTTTGCGGAAGCAGACAGCGGCAAGATATCGGAGAGCATGAAAAATGATACGGAGCTGCAGAAAGATCTAAAAGATGTGAATGCGTCCTACAGCGAGGGCAGCAGCTCGATCGCTTTCGCGGCGGATGATACCGAGCAGGAGTTCTATTATCTGAATCATGACGGAATGTTTTACCACAAGATCGGCGGAAGCACGACCGAGCAGCTCATGGACAACTCACTCACGAGTCTGAGTGACAGCAGTGTGGCGATACAGGGATTCCATCGCTTTGACGACAAGAATTACATTGTGATCGCGTCGGATTCGAATGGACAGCCGCATTGTTACCGCTATACCTATGACGCAACGATATCAACGGTTCCGGAAAACCAGATCCGTGTCTATGCGCTCGAGGACAGCAATGCGCTCCAGCAGCTGATCACCGCTTATCAGAAGGAATATCCGGATGTGTTCGTTAAGAAGATCATCGGCATGTCAGGTTCGGACGGTGTGACTGCGGACGATGCGATCAAGTCTTTAAATACCGAAGTGCTCGCGGGAAAAGGTCCGGATGTCCTTGTGCTTGACGGACTTCCGGCAGACAGCTATGTGGAAAAAGGCGCTTTGTGCGATATCAGCAATTATGTGGTGCAGGCGAACGAAAGTGAAGGGCTTTTTACCAATATTATGGATGCCTACACCAGTGACAACAAGATCTATCAGGTGCCGACGCGTTTCTACTTTACGGTGGCAGAGGGCGATTCATCCATGCTTGATCACAGCGGCAGCATGCAGGATTTCAAGGCGTATATCGATACCATAAAATCCGGGAATGGAAAAGTGTTCGGCTTTTTCGGACCGAAAACGATATTGAATGAGTTTTATAATGCGGACAGTGCCTCCTGGCGGACGACGAGTGGCATCGATCAGGAGAAGTTAAAGGGCTGTCTTGAGGCGGCAAAGGCTCTGTATGATGCCGACGGCTATCAGGAGAAGGAACGCATCGAGGATGATTTTGCTAGTGGAATGCAGGAGGGAAGCCTTATCGGAATGTGCGCTGGAACCGTGAATTTCCGTTTGATGATGATGGGGCAGATCGCATTTGGCTCTCTGGTGGGGGTTAATGATGCGCAGAACCTCTATGGAATGGAGGGCGCATACGGTGGCAGCTTTGCACTGTTTGATACGCAGGAGAACAAGGCATTTGTGCCGTTTATCAGCCTCGGACTTGCACAGTCCGCCTCGGACAACACTTACGCACAGAAGTTTATCGAGATGGCGATCTCCGCAAAGGGACAAAAGCAGATGAATGACGGATTTTCCGTCAATCGAAGCGCTTTTGACGCGGAGTGTGAAAACACTCATGAATCGTGGATCGGATCATCTACCGCGGACGGAACTGACTTCGAATATCAGTTAAAAAAAATCAGCAATGCGCAGCAGCAGGAACTGACCACACTGATGGAAAGTCTTGATGTACCGGTTTGGGATGACCGCGTAGTGAAGGATCTTGTGCTGGATGAGGGGGCAAAATATCTGCAGGGAAATCAGTCGATCGAGGATACCGTAGCGGCGATCAGTCAGAAAGTGCAGCTGTATGTTGCGGAGTAGCAGAAAGCATCGAAAGCGTCTGGCGGGCATATCGTTTCTGCTCCCGGGACTTTGCGGTGTTGCCGTCTTTTATCTGATCCCGTTTGTGGATGTGATCCGGCGTTCATTCGTGCAGATGGCAAGCGGAAGCTTCTGTGGACTGCAAAATTATAAAATGGTGGTAGAAAACGATGCCTTCCGGCTTGCCGCAAAAAACACAGTACGGTTTGTGCTCGTCTGCCTGCCGCTTCTGCTTGTTTTGTCACTGGTTCTGGCTTTTTTCGTCAATGAATTGTGGACAGATCTGAAGCAATTTCACAGAAGAGGGCAGCAGAGGTCAGGTGGGGAATCGGTAAACGCACTCATCGGTGCCATCAAGGCGGCTTATCTGCTTCCGCTTGCGATTCCGGCGGCATCCGTGGTTCTGTTGTGGAAGCTGATGTTTGATCGGAGCGGATTTGTAAACGGAATACTGCATCTGTGCGGACTGCATGCGGTGGACTGGATGAACACCGGCGCATCGTTTGCGGTACTTGTGTTCAGCTATATATGGAAGAATCTCGGCTATACGATGATCCTCTGGCTGGCTGGGCTTGCGTCCGTTCCGCAGAGCGTGTACGAGGCGGCGGAGATGGACGGTGCGAAGAAAAGTGTTCAGTTTTTCAAGATTACGCTGCCGTTGATCCGGCCGATGATTTTTACCATTGTGGTCCTTTCTTTTCTGAATTCGTTTAAGGTGTTCCGGGAGGCATATCTGGTTGCGGGAAATTATCCGCAGGAGGATATTTATCTCCTGCAACACCTTTTTAATAACTGGTTTCTAAGCCTGTCGGTTGATAAGATGGCGGCGGCGAGTGTGCTTCTCGCAGGAGTGATCGGTGGGTTCGTGTTAATTTTACAACGTTTATGGGAGACAGAAGGATGAGACGGTTAAAAATACTTGGAATTGTACTTGTGCTGATCCTGTTCGGGACACTTACGGTAGCGCCGCTTCTGTTCCTTTTCTGCGGAAGCCTGATGGGAGAGCCGGAGATCACGCAGTATCTGGTACCAATCCTAAACGGGACAAAAGGCTATGCATCGTGGCGGCTTTTTCCGCGTTATCCGACCTTAAAAAGTGTTGTGGAACTCGTTTTTGATTCCCCGGAATTCTTTCAGATGTTCTGGAATACCATGAAGATCACGGGTGGAATCCTGCTCGGGCAGCTGGTGTTTGGAATGCCGTCCGCATGGGGGCTGGCGCGCTACCGGATTCCGGGAAAAGGCGTTTTTTATCTGCTCTATATTATTCTGATGATGCTCCCGTTTCAGGTGACGATGCTCTCCGAGTATCTGGTCTTAAGCCGACTTCATATGATGGATACTTTATGGGCGATCATTGCACCCGGTGCGTTTTCGACATTTACGGTTTTTCTGATGTACCGCTTTTTCTGCGGGATACCGGAAGAACTTTTGGAGGCGGCACGCATGGACGGCGCGGGCGAATGGAAGATCTTCTTTTTCGTCGGGGTGCCGCTCGGCTCCGCGGGAATCCTCTCGGCGCTTGTAATCCAGTTTCTGGAATGTTTCAGCATGATCGAGCAGCCGCTTGTATTTTTGCAGCCGAAGCGGCTTTGGCCGTTGTCGATGTATCTCCCGGAGATTAAGGAGGGACAGATGGGCTTTGCGTTAGCCTGTTCGTTTGTGGCATTGCTGCCGGCGTTGTGCGTGTTTGGAATGGGACAGAAATATCTGGAACAGGGAATTACGGCAGCCGCTGTCAAAGGATAATTGATTTTAGACTTCAGTGAAAAGAGGAAAAGAAGATGGGAAAACTGACAAAGGTGTTTGCGGCGCTGATGGCGGTCATGCTTTTTATGACGGTCATCTCACGCGCGGCGTCATCCTTTACGGTTGCGCAGGTGCAGGTGGAGAGTCCGAAGTCACGCGCGATCGTTCACAAGGTGATCGGCGACGGAACCGTGACAAGGCAGTCGGATCTTCCGGTCTATACCGTGGCGGATATTCTGGTTGCGAAGGTGAAAGTAACCGAGGGGCAGGAGGTCAAAAAGGGGCAGACGCTTGCCGTGCTTGATACGGACAGCATCGATGAGCAGATCCGAACGCTCTCCGATGAGATCGAGGTGCTGCAACTGCAAAACGATGCTTTAAAGTCCGCCGAAGCGAAGCGTGACCGCGAGCAGGATAAGGCGCTTTCGCGTGCGAAGGAAGATTATGAGGATACCGTGCAGTCAAATAAGGATGCGGTCAGCAAAGCAAAAGAGAATATTAAGACAGCCAAAAAACAGACAAAGAAAAATGAAAAGAAGACATTAGAAGATCTGCAAAACAGCGTAGAAGAGGCAAAGAAAGCCTATGGGGATGCGGTGGAGACGCAAAAGAGTCAGGTGCAGCAGGCGAAGCGTGCGCTTGAGGATGCGTCTAAAACGCCTGCCGCAGATTACAGTGATTCGATCACGCAGATCGAAATCAATCAGAAGCAGCGTAAGATCGATTCGGAACAGAGAAAGTTGGATGCGCTTGCGCTCAAAAAACTGGAAGATCCGGATACTTACACGAGCGAGTGGCAGGATCAGTATGATTATGTGCAGGAATTAAAGGATGATCTTGCGGCTGCAAAGTTACAGCAGCAGGCAAAGAAGAATGAGGCTGCGGCACAGGAGAGTGAGCGGAAACAGACGCTTTCGCGCGCACAGGAAGACTACGATGAGACGATCATCAAAAATGAGAAGCTTGTTCGCAAGGCAAAGGAGCTCTGGCAGGAAGCCGAACAGAAACTGGAAAATTATCAAAACGGTGAGGATGAGGACAGTGCGGATGACTCGCTGGTGGAGGATGCCAGAAAAACGTTAGAGGATGCGAAGAGTCAGCAGACGCAGCAGAAGAAATCTGCCAAACGAGCCATCGAAGATGCCGGGGAAACGGATGCGGTTGATCACTCGGTGGAAATCAACAATGTCAGTATCGCCGAAAAGCAGCGCGCGTTGGCGCAGCTTCAGAAGACAAAGGAACAAGAAGGAAAGATCGTGGCACAGACCGATGCGACAGTCAGCAAGATTTTACTGACGGCAGGTGACCGGACGACAGAGACGGCGGCGTTTCTTTTGGCGGATCTGTCGGAGGGCGCGCGTTTTACGACAGAGATCTCGAAGGAGGATGCAAAGTATGTGGTCGTGGGTGATGCTGTCACATTGAAAGTCAACGATAAAAGTTATGAGGATATGACGGTGCTTTCCACGGAGACGAATGAGGATTCAAGCGTGCGTGTGATCGTGTATGTTCCGAAGAAGACGATTTCAATCGGAACACATGCCAGCATGGAGATTGAACAGACCTCGGAGAAGTACGCGACAACGCTGCCTCTTACTGCAATCCACGCGGAGCAGAGCAAGTATTTTGTCTATGTTCTGGAGAAAGAGGATACGGTGCTCGGTGAGGAGACCGTCGCAAGGAAAGTGAATGTGTCGATCGTGGAAAAAAACGGCGAGTACGCAGCATTATCGGATGGTTCGCTTTCCGAGGATGACAGTGTGATCGTGGAATCGGATACAATGCTTGCCAACGGCGAGAAAGTGCGTCTGAAGGAAGCAGGTGCGATGTGAGCCGGGCAAAAGCCGTAAGGCTGACAATGGTTTTACTCTGCCTTTTTGCCGCAGGCTTCTTTGGTGTGCAATCGTTTAAGGCAGGGGAAAAAGCGGATTCCCTGTGGCAGAATGTAACAATCTGTATGGCGGAGGAACTTTCTGTGGAGGACGTGGGGAATCTGTGGGATAAAGTTTCGGATGCAGCGGCGGAGGATGACGGCAAAGCGTTCAGTTTTACCGCATGGAAGGAGCAGAACGATCAGACGGTCACCGACCCGGATCTTGGAAGAAGTGTGCAGACGCATGTGGTTTCTTTGTACGGTTCATCGGAATCTGTGCTTCCAGTAGCGCCGGTACTCGATGCGGATGATGCTGCCGGATGTCTGGTGGCAAAAGATACGGCATGGCAGTTGTTCGGAAGTACGGATGTAGTGGGACAAACGATTTGTGTGGATGCAAATGTGTATACGATCCGGGGCATTGTTATGATTCCGGCAACAGGTGTTTATGTGCAGATCCGTGGAAATGAAAGTGTGCATAAGCAGATGAAGTTTAACCGCCTGACGTTAGGTGTTGCGGACACAGAAAGCGGAAATCAGTTTCTGTCCGAATATGCGCTGACCGGGCGTGTGATCCGTTCGGATAATCTGCTTGATGTCACACGCTATACAGAACTGATCCCCGGCAAGTGGTCCGACTTCGACGGATGGAAGCAGAACTGGAAGCGGTTGCAGCAGGAGATCCGGCAGAACCGGATGATGCGAAAGACAACCATCGAAGATACCTGCGAGAAATGGTATCAGACGCGCATCGAGGATCTGCTTTTGGAAGTGGTTTGTGTTGTACTTGGTGTCATCTTATTGCCTCCGTTCCGCGCAAATGGTAGAATGAGACACAGCAAGAAGCAAAGGAAGTGTCATGATGCCGGAGACCATACATGTGAAAACAACGGAATATGATTATGCGATTGAACTGATCCGCTCCAATCGCCGGACAATCGCCTTACAGGTGTATCCGGACGGTCGGATCGTTTGCCGCGCGCCGCGTCGTGCGACCAAGCGGGAAATCATTCGTTTTCTGGACGCACATGCGGACTGGATTGCCGGAGCGTGGGAGAAATTACAGAAGCGCATTAAAGCGAAGAAAAGTCGAAGTGCGGCGTATGAAATCCCTGCGTACGAGTCATTGACAGCAGCTATGCGAAGAGAGATACAGGCACATTTTATGGAACGGCTTCAGTTGTATGCACCACAGATGGGAGTCAGCTATAATCGTGTGACAATAAGAAATCAAAAGGGACGCTGGGGAAGCTGCAGCAGTAAGGGGAATCTCAATTTTAATTACAGACTCCACTATCTGCCGCAGGAACTGATGGATTATGTGGTCGTGCATGAACTGGCGCACCGGTTGGAGATGAATCATTCCGCGCGCTTCTGGAACATTGTCGGGAAGTATGATCCTAAGTACAGGGAGCACCAGAAAATGCTCACAGAAATTGGAATTAACTCATAAAAGTAGAAATAGTGCAATTTTTGAGTGAAATATTACTAGAAATATGGATTTTTCCAGCGTATTATTGATATATGCCACCATGCGTCAGCATGATGACCTGCGCCTGCATCAGCAGGCTTCAATGTTTCTTGTATAAGGAGAATCCATATGGCAGTCGAGAGAAAATCATTAACGCAGCTTTTTGTCCCAATCTGTTTTGAGACGTTGTTCTATATGTTATCCGGAATGGTCGACACACTGATGTTGTCATCCGTGAGCGATCAGGCAGTCGGGGCAGTTGGAACTGCGAATACATACATCGGTGTCTTTATTATTATGTTCGGTGTGATCTCATCCGGAATGGTGGCGGTCATGACGCAGAATATCGGTGCCGGAAGACTGGGCGTTGCATATCAGGCGAGACAACTGGGACTTGCATTTAATGCGGTCGTTGGAATTCTGATGTCCGCATTTCTGGCGCTTTGTTCGGGATCGATACTTAGAGTCGTCAGTATTGCACCGGCGCTTTTGGAGCCGGCGGAGACGTATCTTCGTATCGTCGGAGGCGCATGCTTTTTGAATGCACTCATTCCGATTTTTGCAAGCTACTTAAGAGTGTTTGGATATACCAAGCAGTCCCTGTTTGCTTCGATTGTCGGAAATGTGATCAATTTTATATTGAATGCCGTATTTTTGTTTGTGATGCATTGGGGTGTTATGGGCGTTGCTACGGCAACCGTAATTTCTCGTATTGTAAACCTGATCATGGTTGCTACGATGGGAGCGGTACTCATTAAAGCAAAGCAAAGTCCGGAACGTATGCCTTCCCGGCAGATCTTAGGACAGATTATCAAGATCGGATTTCCGTCGGCGTGCGAGACGGCGTTATATAATGTTGCGATGACGCTTGTAGTACGCTTTATGAATCAGATGGATACGAACGGCATGAATGTGACTGCACGTTCGTACACGATGCAGATCGCCAATTTCTCGTATTGTATCGGAGCTGCGCTCGCGCAGGCGAATGCGATTATGGCAGGATGGCGGATTGGCGCGAAAGAATTCGAAGAATGTGACCGGGGAACTCGTAAAGCGGCTCTCTATGGCGTCATTACGTCTGCCTGCTTTTCGATTACATTCGCCTTGACCGGTCGCTATCTGGTACATATTTTTACGGATGATCCGCAGATGATCAGTCTGGTTGTGAAGCTGCTGATTGTTGACGTCTTCCTTGAATTTGGCCGCGTTACGAACCTTGTCTACGGACAGGCGCTAAAGACGAGCGGCGATGCGGTATTTCCGGTGATCATGGGTGCTATCTTTATGTATCTGTGTGCGGTTGGAGGAACTTATTTCTTCGGCATTCGTCTGGGACTGCTCGCAGTCGGTGCCTATATTGCATTGGCAAGTGATGAATGCGCCCGGGCGGTCGGAATGATGCTGCGCTGGCGAAGTGGAAAGTGGAAGAACAAGAGACTTGTGGAGTAGGAGCGTGGAATGTATTTCGAATTAAAGGAAAATAAGCCGCACGGAACCCCTGAGAATCCGTTCAGCTTATACCATATACAGAATGTGAATCATGCGTTTCAGATTCCGGTGCATTGGCACGATGAACTTGAGATCATTTATGTGCGAGGTGGTTCCCTCAATGTAAATATATCGGGAGAAAATTATGTCGGAACACCCGGGGATGCCTTTGTGGTATCACCGGGAAATTTGCATTTTATGGGATCGCATTCACTGGATGCGGATTATTATACCTTTCTCTTCCGATTGGAATTTATGTCTTTTCAGACGAATGATCTTCTGGAGCAAAACGTGATGTCGCCTCTGAAAAGCGGTAAGAAAATCATAACGCCGGTCATCGGACAAAGCGTGAAGGATCTGTGTGAACAACTGATCCGGATACAGACCAACCGAATGCAGCTATGTGATGTCGCTTTAAACACAACGATACCACCGGATCCGGTCATGGAAAGCCAATACGCGGGAGAATTGAGCAGAATGATGGACACGAAGATTGTGTTATTGCAGTTTTTCCGGCGGATGTGGGAGAGGGAGTTTCTTGTTGAAAATGATACAAGCGGAAGAAATGTGACAGAGAAAGAAATGATCTCTTATATTCAGCAGAATTTTACGGAAGAGATATCCTTGAAAGCATTCGGTGCACAGTTTCATCTGTCGGAAAAGTATATTTCGCGTTATTTCAAGGAGCATTTCCATATTACGCTTTCGCAGTATGTGAACCATCTACGCCTGGAGCATGCCAGACAGTTATTACAGGATACGACACAGCCGGTGACGGAAGTGGCGTTGCGCAGCGGATTTGAGAATGTGAGTTATTTTATCCGTTGTTTTAAGAAGATGTATGGGGTGTCGCCGCTGCAATACAGGCGGAGATAAAAAGAACTGCGTGGCTTTGAAAAAAATTTTTTAGTATGGAAAATGTGTTATAATATGAAAAAACGCAGATGAAGGATTCGTAAATTATGGAACAATTTATTTTAATGTTTGGATTAGATAAAGACAAGGAGAAGGCTGTACGTACAGTCTGCAGCAGGATAGGGGCAGTTCCGGTTACTGTAGAGCGCAGGGATTACAGTCAGAAACTTGGTACGCTTGCAGGTGTACAGGGATTTTCTCGTGACAAGACCGTGTACAGTGGTCCGAATTTTCCGGCAGAGATGATTGTGTTTTCCGGAATGAATTCTACGCAGGTGGATGTGTTCCTTGCGGAATACAAGAAGACAGGGGTTCCGGCGGTCGGACTGAAAGCGATTGTGACACCTCATAATGTGTTCTGGACAGCGGAAGCGTTGTTCAAAGCATTGCTCAAGGAGCATCTGCATATGTCAAAATAGGGATTGCCGGTTTCGGCAATCCTTATTTTTTAGAAATTCTCAGCAACTAACAGATTCACTCCTGCTTTCTCGTAGCTTTCCCGAAGCCGCTTCGACAATCCGGAATCTGTGATCAGCAGATTGATATCATCGATCGAAGCGTAGCTGGAAATCGAGTTGGTATCGAACTTTGTGTGATCGATTAATGCAACGGTTCTGGACGAAGAACTGACGCAAAGCCTTTTTAAGTCTGCTTCATAGATAGAGAAATCTGTGAGTCCGTTCTCCATGGAGAAACCTCTTGCGGAGACGAAAGCGATATCCGTGTGAAGTTTCTTTAACAAGTCCGCCCCGAGCAATCCTTCGATGGAAGAGGATGCAGAGGTGACGATACCGCCGGTCATAATGACCGTGACTCCCGGAATATCTTTCATGGCAAGTGCGAGATCAATTCCGTTGGTGATGACAGTCAGCTCGGTAAAGCCGGTCAGATGTAATCCCAGTGTATAAGATGTGGAACTTGCATCCAGGAAAATGCACATATGATCCTGTACCAGTTTCGCAGCTTCTTTGGCAATCATTTCTTTTTCGTCGCGATTCTCAAGCGCACGTTCATTAAATAAATAAGCCTTGGATGTGAGATCCTTTCTTCCCTCGTCATGGTCGAGGTAGAGCGCACCACCATGCGTCTTGGTCAATAAATGTTCTTTATCCATCTGATTCAAGTCCGTGCGAATCGTTGTTGCGGATACACCGAGCATATCACTTAACTCATTGGTTGTTGCTTTGCGATTCTTCTCAAGATAGGACAGAATCAGGTTTTGTCGTTCTAATTGCAGCATAAATACTCTTATTCCTTCCCCAAATACAATATCGTGTATTTATATAAATCTATCATACTACGTTTCGTTTTCTTTTTCCAGCATTGTTTCATATTTTTTCTTTTGATGACTTTTGAAAGTTTTTATTTGCTTTTATTTTCTGTTGCTTTTTCTTGCAAATAGTGTTATATTATCAACAGAAAACAAAAGCAAATACAAAATGGAGGGTAAAAAAATGAAATTTTTCGTAGACACAGCCAATGTAGAGGATATTAAGAAAGCCAACGATATGGGAGTTATCTGTGGAGTTACCACAAACCCATCTCTGATCGCAAAAGAGGGAAGAGATTTCAACGAGGTTATCAAAGAGATTACATCCATCGTTGACGGACCTATCAGCGGTGAGGTTAAGGCTACAACTGTTGATGCAGAAGGCATGATCAAGGAAGGCCGCGAGATCGCAGCAATCCATCCAAACATGGTTGTTAAGATTCCTATGACAGTAGAAGGACTTAAGGCAGTTAAGGTTCTTTCCGCAGAAGGCATCAAGACAAATGTAACACTGATCTTTAGTGCAAATCAGGCAATCCTTGCAGCAAACGCAGGCGCTACCTATGTATCACCATTCCTTGGAAGACTTGATGATATCAGCCAGCCTGGTATTGAACTGATCCGTCAGATCGCAGAGATCTTCGACATCTATGGATATGAGACAGAGATTATCGCAGCTTCAATCCGTAACCCGATCCATGTAACAGATTGCGCACTTGCAGGTGCTGATATCGCAACTATTCCTTACAAGGTAATCGAGCAGATGACCAAGCATCCGCTTACAGATCAGGGAATCGAGAAATTCCAGGCTGATTATAAGGCAGTATTTGGAGAATAGTTAATAAACGTGCCAAAGAATGGAGAGAAAATCATGAATAAATTGGAACTTCAGAAGAAGGCGAACGAAGTCCGCAAAGGTATCGTGACAGCTGTCCATGCTGCAAAAGCAGGACATCCGGGCGGATCGCTTTCAGCTGCAGACATCTTTACCTATTTGTATTTTGAAGAATTAAATATTGACCCGAAGGATCCTAAGAAAGCGGATCGTGACCGTTTTGTGCTTTCGAAGGGACATACCGCTCCGGGACTGTATTCGGCTTTAGCACTCCGTGGATATTTTCCGGTTGAGGATTTAAAGACACTTCGTCATCTGGGATCTTATCTGCAGGGACATCCGGATATGAAGCATATTCCGGGTGTCGATATGTCGAGCGGATCACTCGGACAGGGAATCTCAGCAGCGGTTGGTATGGCATTATCTGCGAAGTTATCAAACGAAGACTATCGTGTTTATACACTCCTCGGAGATGGTGAGATCCAGGAAGGACAGGTCTGGGAGGCTGCTATGTTCGCTGGATTCCGTAAGCTTGATAATCTCGTTGTGATCGTGGACAATAACGGATTGCAGATTGACGGACCGGTGGATCAGGTATGCTCACCTTATCCGATTGATGAAAAGTTTAAGGCATTCAATTTCCATGTGATCGATCTTAAGGACGGCAATGATATGGATCAGATCGCAGCGGCTTTTGCTGAGGCAAGAGGTGTAAAAGGACAGCCGGTAGCAATCATTGCGCATACGGTAAAAGGCAAAGGTGTCTCCTTTATGGAGAATCAGGTAGGATGGCACGGAAAAGCTCCAAACGACGAGGAGTACGCTATCGCTATGGCAGATTTGGAGAAGGAAGGTGAAGCATTATGTCAGAAGTAACTAAGATCGCCACACGTGTCAGCTACGGAAATGCGCTGGTAGAGCTGGCAAAGGAACACGATGATGTCTATGTTCTTGACGCAGACTTAGCTGCTGCGACACAGACTGCTATCTTCCGTAAGGAATTCCCGGAGAGACATATTGACTGCGGTATTGCAGAGTGTAATATGATCGGTATCGCTGCCGGACTTGCTGCAACAGGCAAGGTTCCGTTTGCAAGTTCGTTTGCGATGTTTGCAGCAGGACGTGCATTCGAGCAGGTTCGTAACTCCGTTGGATATCCGCATCTGAATGTGAAGATCGGCGCAACACATGCAGGAATCTCTGTAGGAGAGGATGGTGCAACGCACCAGTGTAACGAGGATATCGCGTTAATGCGTACAATCCCGGGAATGGTTATCTTGAATCCAAGTGATGATATCGAGGCAAAAGCAGCTGTTAAGGCTGCATACGAGCATGATGGTCCGGTCTATATGCGTTTCGGACGTCTTGCAGTACCGATCATCAACGATAATCCGGATTATAAGTTTGAAATCGGCAAAGGCGTAACACTCCGCGAAGGCAAGGATGTTGCCATCATCGCAACCGGTTTATGTGTATCCGAATCGCTTGCCGCAGCTGAGAAGCTTGCAGCAGATGGTATCAATGCGAAGGTTATTAATATCCACACGATCAAGCCTCTTGATGAGGATCTCATCGTGGCAGCCGCCAAAGAGTGCGGCAAGGTCGTAACCGTTGAGGAACATTCTGTTATCGGAGGACTCGGCTCGGCAGTATGTGAGGCTTTGTCCCGCAAGGCACCGACACCGGTTAAGACGATCGGTGTACAGGATCGCTTCGGTGAGTCAGGTCCGGCTGTGGCATTACTTGAAAAATACGGATTAAATGCAGAAGGCATCTATGCTTCTGTCAAAGAATTCGTATAAAAACTTTGTGTGTAACAATATTTATATATAGCAAAAGGGACATGCGTGCTGCGTGTCCCTTTTGCTCGTTCTATCGTTCTTATTCTGCTTGATCCATATCCCCAAGCGCATATTCAATGCATTGAATTACGACCTTATTGAATGACATATTGTTCTCATTCGCAAGTGCCTGCACCTGGTCGATCAAATCCTTGGGAAGTCTTAGAGATTTATTTTCATATTCTGTGTAATCTGCTTTCAGTTTAAACATATTCTGTACCTCTTTCTATTTTATTTTAGTACATAGTAAAAATATAAGGTATATTATTAAGAGATATAGAAAGATAATAGAAAATATAATGTATATATGCGTAATATGACATGAAATAATAGACAACTTTTGCCTGATTATGCAAATATTAAGGGCAGATTCATTGACATTTATAAACATAAGTAATATCATAAAAAGTGATATAAATATAATAAATTTATATTAGAAAATGCAAAGGAGAAAGGGAACATGAAGAAACTCATGAAATCTGTGCTGGCGTGTGCGCTTGCGTTTGCAATGGTTCTGACTGTGATGCCGGTCAATTCCTATGCTGCAAGCAACAAAAAGGTTGTTGTAACCAGCCAGAAACAACTCGAGAAGGCTCTCAAGAGTGGAGCCACCAACATTGTAATCAAGACCGACAAGAAGATTAAGATTACAATTCCTGCTTCCAAGAAAGCAGAGAAAGTTTCAATTTCCGTACAGGCAAAGAATGCTACGATCACAAACAACGCAACGGTTAAGTCGATTGTGATCAAGGATGCAAAAGCGTTTGTTGAGAGTGGAAAGAACAATGATATCAAGATTACCGATGATAACTTGTCACTGATTGTGGCAAAAACTTCAACAGGATCTGATATCAGCGTCGCAAAGAAAGATGCAGCAATCACGGTTGTTGCAAAGGGTGACGTGGCATCCGTAACGGTTGCAAAGACTGCAAATGTTACACTCACCGTTAATAAGAATGCAACTGTCGATTCTGTCAATGTCGCTGCCAAAGGTGCATCCGTTGACTTAAATGCAAAGGGAACAGTTTCCGATGTAAAAGTCAGTGAGAAAGCAGCAGACACAAAACTGAATATTAATGCATCCGGTAAGGTAGAGAATGTCCAGATCGATGCAAAGGCAGATGTTGCTGTAGCTGGTTCTACAACAGAGGCTGTCAAGGTAACGGTGAATGCAAAGGATACAACTATCAAGGCTAAGACTGCAATTGATACAACACTTAACGCAGATACCAAGCTGGATCTGTCCAAGGGGGCAGAAGGTTCTACCGTTACAACTGGTGAGAATGTTAAGGCTGATGTTGCAAATAACACAACCGATAAGGTATCCGTTAAGGATTCTACCGGTAAAGAGACAACAGTTGATGCCGGTAAGACTGAGACAAAGACCGATGATGGAAAGAAAGATGATCAGAAGACGGATGATAATCCTGGAACTGTGACACCTGCTCCAACTCCTACACCAACACCGGATCCAACACCAAGTGAACCGGAGATTGAGTTTAGCAAATTATGGATTGAAGATAAAAATTTAATATCTGTTTACTTCTCTGGAATTGAAGAGGTGGCAGAGCATTTTGATATTAGTAATATTGAAATTAAGGATGCCCAAGGCGTTGCATTAGGTGTTAGAACTGTTGAAAAGTCTGGAAATGGTTATTATATTACGCTTGATTCAGATATGACGGATCAAGAATATCAGTTTAATATTAATTATGCAGGCAAAGAATATCAAACCAGCTTTACATATGATTCAGACAAAATGAATTATCTTAAGCAGACAGTTAATTCTTTGAAAGATGCCTGTATGGGCGAGGATGTGGTGGTAACTGCATCAGAGTCTGCTTTGGAGGTATCAGGACTTTTAGAAGATGCTTTAATTGCTTATTTAGATGATAAAGTTCATACAGAGGCCAACTTTGAAGTGTCACTTGACGAAGTGTCTAAAAGGGATACAGTTAGCAAGACAATAACTGCGTTGATGATAATTGATTTAACAGATTATAACAGTGAAACTGGCACTGATTTTTATTATGGTGTAGATTGTGAAGTTGATTTTATTTGTAATGGTGAGAAATTTACCGCCAAGGAACCGGAAATCAAACAGATCACAAAGACTTCGGTTGCTATACAAGCAGAGGATTACTACGAATATGCATGTGTAGATGCAAATACATCTATAGAGAACATTGCAGAGAATCAGTGGGTGAGCGACACAGATAATTGTGGAAATGCAGTTATTAATGGCCTTACTGCAGGAAAAAACTACAAAGTATATGCAAGATATGATGGATCTTCATTGCTTTATGCAACGAAAAATATCGAGATTCCAATGGATGCACCGGAAGTAATTTGTATTGCAGAAAGTGCCGATGGTAAAATGAACATTGATTTAGGTGAAGTTACTACGGGATCCGCAATCCGTTTTATGTTGAAGGTTAAAACTGCTGATTATGGTAACACGAACCGGAAGGGATTGCATGGAAATCTCGAAGCTGAAAAAATTGACGGTAATGAGGAGACTGAAGTAAAATATGCGGCTTTACCAGATCAAGAATGGGATGCAGATGATGAAGATTGGTATCCAATTGTCGAATTTCAATTGCCAGATGAAATAGGTAAGGGATCACATTCTGTTACATTCAAATACTATTTTGAGTATAGTGAAGTGGATGAATTAGGACATCCGATAGAAGATAAAGCTCCAATTGTTCAAAGTGCTCCACTTAAATATACTGTGACATTTATAGTAAAATAAGATATCGAAGAAACAATCGTTTTTTGAAAATGTAAATGAGAAGAACAGGCAGGTCGAAAGACTTGCCTGTTCTAGTTTGGAACAATCGTTTTATTCATCCATTGATGCAGTATCCGTAATGACAGTATCCGATTTTGTTGTATTTGCTTCTCTTGAAGCAATTTCCTCATTATGCTCTGTCTGGGCGATCTCCCCATTATTTAGCATTTCTTTTAATTCAAGATCTGAATAAGTTGACAAATTTTCTGTAGAAATGGAAGAAGAATAGTTGTACTTTAGGTATCAGTGTTATCGCTTGCGGCTGATTCTAAGGTTTTTCATGGGAGGAGATGGTAATGGGGTCTCCGTATTCGTCCTGTTAATTATTTTTATTGTTTAAGAGTTACTTTCTGTAACTCCTAAAATTGAAGTGCTTTCGGTGGTATTTTCACTGGAGGCGTTTTGTTTTCTTGAAATTGATGTTGCGCAGAGGACGATGATAAGTAATGCAATACATGCAAGAGCGATTGCATAACGGAGCATAGTCTTTGATGGAGCATGCTTTTTCTCTGGATACGTTTTCTCATAAAGAAGTTTATTTAACTTTGAAAGCATCTTTTTATCCTCAATCTGCAACAGACTTCCGTGCCGGTTCTTCGGATAGCGATTCTCTTTGATGCGTGCATCCAACAGATCAACAACACTTTTTCCAGTGGAATTTTTTACAAATATGTCAAAATGGTTGATAAAGAAAAATAGGTCTTGCCAAAGTCATGTGCTCATGATAGACTGAGTGCAAAGCATAACAATCTAATACATATTTATCACAATCCGTGGAGAACTGACGCGGAGAGCAAGTTAATTCAAATGTCGTAGAATCATGCTTTTTAAAATCACATAACACAAATGAATAGTAAGAATGTTAGGACAATGGGGAAGTCTATGTGCATTCGGCAAGGAGGAAGCGTATTGGGTGAAACACCAGAAAAGATTCAGTGGCACCCTGCATTCTATGCAGCAACTGAATTGGAACTACAGGAAGATATTGAACATTTGGAACTTATGAGGGAGTATAATTTAAGCAAAGAACCGATTCGAATTGATCTGTTGATTATTAACAATGGGGAGAAGAAGGCAAAATTAAAGAATGAAATTGGACATATCATGCGCAGGTACAATGTAATTGAATACAAAAGTCCTACAGACAATCTGTCGATTGATGATTTTTACAAAACACTGGGATACGCATGTTTGTTTAAAGGCTACGGAACGAACGTTAATCAGATTCCAACGAATGAACTTACAATATCGATTTTTTATGAAGCATATCCACGAAAAATGCTTTTGACAATAGAAATGGAAGGGCATACAATAGAAGAAAAATATCCTGGAATTTATTATGTTTATGATTTCTCATTTCCAGTGCAGATTGTTGTGATAAAGCAGTTGAGAAGTGGAGAACACAAGAGCTTAAAAGTTTTATCACTAAATGCAGATAGAGATGATATTAAGGCATTTTTAAAAGAAACAGAGGATCTATACAGTTTGCGGGAAAAGCAAAATGTTGATGCAGTCCTGCAGGCAAGTGTGCGTGCTAATTATGAACTGTATGAAGAAATTAGGAGGGAGTCAACGATGTGCGAAGCATTAAGAGAATTGATGAAGGATGAAATCGAGAAGGATGTAAATGCTGCTAAAGAGATTGCAATAAAAGAAGGGCGAGAACTTGGTATAGCAGAGGGCCGAAAAAAAGGTATAGCAGAAGGAAGAGCAGAAGGTATAGCAGAAGGAAGAGCAGAAGGTATAGCAGAAGGAAGAACAGAAGGAAGAAATGCGCTGGTTGATGCTGTTATGCGACTTCGAAAAGGAGAGTCAAAGGAACAACTGCTTAGTAGTGGGGTTGATGAGGACACGATTGAACTCGCATTTACAATTAAGTAGCGGCGCAAGGGAATAATATTTTGGGTATCTGGTCATACTAGTAGCATCAGGAGGTGCTGGACTATGGTTGAACCGGATACGATTAAATTACTAAGAGAGTGTGATGCGGGCATCAAGATGGGGGTAACTTCGATCAGTGATGTGTTAGATAACGTGAGAGATGCGAAGTTAAAAGAGATGCTTACCAAATGCAAGGACAAGCATGATGCCTTACAGGATGAGATTGACAAGCTGCTGCAGGAATATCACGATGAGGGCAAGGAACCGAATGTGATGGCGCAGGGAATGTCCTGGATCAAGACGAATGTGAAGCTTGCGATGGATGATTCGGATGCAACGATTGCGGAGCTTATGACGGATGGATGCGATATGGGAATCAAATCGCTCAGCCGCTACTTAAATCAGTATAAGGCTGCGGATGATAAGGCGAAGGCAATCACGAAGAAGCTGATTAATCTGGAAAATGATCTGTGCAGCGGATTAAGAGAATATTTATAGCAAAAAAGTGTGCGGCAGGGCACACTTTTTTGTATGCCTCGCATTGTTTCTGTTTATGCTTCTTCTGCGAAAAAGCGGGACACCTCTGGCAATCTTTGCTTTGTTTGGGGAATAGTTTTGAAATGAATATATTTGCTTGCGAATTAATATAAAATGGGTCACAATATCTGTAGAAGTATAGAATGGTGTGATTAATGCAGGTAATTGCAAAACTTGCGAAGATCGTTCACAATCATAAACGAAAATGAGGAGAAAAGGGATGAACTATGAAGGGGTTTTAAAATTTAAGGGAACGTGGCGCAGCTATCAGGCGCGTGTTCTTGAACATGTTGGAAAGTATTTAGCGGACGGCAAGATCCATATTGTTGCGGCACCGGGATCCGGCAAGACGACGCTTGGTATCGAATTGATCCGCAGAATGAATGGCAATGCGCTCATTTTAGCACCATCGATCACGATTCGCGAACAGTGGGTGGCGCGCATCAGGGAAGCGTTCTTATGTGACGGCTGCAAGGGCGAAGATTATCTGTCGCAGGATCTGAAAAATCCTAAGGCAATCACTGTGGCAACCTATCAGGCGCTTCACAGTGCGATGACACGTTTTCAGGGAACGGAGAAAGCCGGAGAGGATGATGCTGTTACCACGGAAGAAGTGGATTATGCGGGATTTGATCTGGTTGCTGCGATGCAGAATGCCGGTATTGAGATTCTTTGTCTGGATGAGTGCCATCATCTGCGAAGTGAGTGGTGGAAAGCTCTGGAAGAATTTAAGAGCAAATTTAATAATATAAAAACAATCTCTCTGACAGCGACTCCACCGTATGATTCAACACCGGCGATGTGGACACGCTATATGAATATGTGTGGTGAGATCGATGAGGAGATCACGATCCCAGAGCTGGTCAAGGAGGGAAGTCTTTGCCCACATCAGGACTATGTGTATTTTAACTATCCGACGAAAGCGGAGGAACAGGAGGTTCGCAAGTTCACGGAGCGCAGCAATGCAATGATGCAGAATCTGATGCGGGATAAACAGTTGCTTTCCTATATCCGGACGCACAAGGGACTGAATGGACAAAGCAGTGATGATCTGCTTTTGGACGATCCGGCATATCTTTCTTCTATCCTGATCTATTTGCAGAGCAGGAATGTGGCTTTTCCATCGAGACTGCAACGGCTGCTTGGCGCCAAACGACTGCCGGATATGAGTATCGAGTGGATGGAGAGACTGTTGCAGGGATTTCTGTATGATGATGCGGACTCGTATGTGTGCGATAAGACGTACCGTGAGATGCTGACCGATCAGTTGAAAGCACAGGGGCTGATCGAGAAGCGCAAGGTCGTTATGACAAGGAGTGCGGCAGTGGAGAAGCTTCTGACCAATTCGCTCGGCAAGTGTAACAGTATCAGGGATATTGTGTTTCATGAGTATCAAACGACCGGGGATGCGCTTAGGCTTCTTGTTTTGACCGATTACATCCGAAAGGAATATGAGAAATCGCTCGGCGATGAGGAGAGTGACGTGAATGCGCTCGGTGTGCTTCCGTTTTTTGAGATGCTTCGTAGGGAGAATGTGAAGAGAGGCGGGAAGATCCGTTTCGGTGTACTTTGCGGAACAATCGTGATCATTCCGGCGGAAGCGAAGGAAGCACTCATGCAGGAAGTCGCAGACTGTGGCAAAGTGACATTTTCAAAAGCAGGTAATCTTGATGAGAGCGATTATCTGAAAGTGACAGCGGTGGGGGATGCGCATTTTCTGACAGGCGCAGTCACCAATATTTTTGCGCAGGGCGCGATGCAGGTGCTCATCGGAACGAAGTCCCTTCTCGGAGAGGGATGGGATTCGCCTTGTATCAATTCACTGATCCTTGCAAGCTTTGTAGGTTCGTTCATGCTCAGCAACCAGATGCGCGGTCGCGCGATACGCGTGTGGCGGGACGCACCGGATAAGACAAGCAATATCTGGCATCTTGTCTGCTTAAAGCCTTGGAATGAGGTGCAGAAGAAGCCGGAGGATGGCATCAGCGAGGATTATACACTTCTTGAGCGGCGTATGGAACATTTCCTCGGACTTCACTATACAGAGGATACTATCGAGAATGGAATGGACCGTTTGTCGATTGTTAGGTCGCCATTTAACAAAATGAATGTCAATTCCATCAATAAGAAGATGCTGGCGATGTCCGGAGAGAGGGCGTCCTTAAAAGAGAGGTGGAATCGATCACTCGCTGTCTATGATAAGATGGAGGTTGTCGATGAGGATGAGGTTGCCGATAAATTTGTAACCGCTGTGGTGTTATGGGATGCAATCCGGACTTTGATCCTTTGTGGAATTCTATCATTGGCAGGAGTTCTTTTTATTGCAGTATTGGCAGGGGCAACGGATCATCCGATGCTTTCCGCGATCGGAGGTCTGATGATCGTCAGTGGAATTGTTGTGGGTATCACGCGTTTTCCGAAAGTGTTTATGCTCGGAAGTCCGCTCCGTCGATTGAAATCGTTCGGAAATGGAATAAGGAAGGCATTAGAACTCCAGAATCTTCTGGAGGAGCCACATTGTAAGGTTTTCAGTGATAATTCAGGTCCGGATATGCACCTGATTTATCTGTCCGGTGGAAGCGGCAGAGACAAGGCGCTTTTTGCCCAATGTGTGAATGAATTTTTCGCTGCGATCGACAATCAGCGATACCTGTTGGTGAAGGCGAAGGGACATCGGGGGCTCGACGGATTCTATGCGGTGCCGGAATGCTTTGCAAAGCGCAAGGAAGATGCACAGCAGTTTGCCAATTGTATGAGACCCTTCATCGGAAATTACGAATTGGTGTATACAAGGAACGAGAGTGGCAGAGCACTTCTTCTGGAAGGAAGAGTGAAAGCGCTTGCGAACCGGGAGGAACGTTGCATCAGCCGTAAAAAGGTAAAGGGCGCGTTGGAGTAAAAAAGTATTGCAATGAATGCATATAGATAAAGTTCACAGAATTTTCACACAAATTTGGCACTCGACACTTGACAGTGCTAACAAATAGTGCTATAACATAGTCAAGAACAAAGGAAGGGAATGAAAAGAGAACAGGAAATGGAGTTCTTAAGTGTTCCTAAACCTCCCAGTTCCAAGGAAACAAGGTAAACAAGCATGAGGCATTCACAGACGTGGATGCATGTAAGAAAAGGAGAGATGACTTATGTTGATGCCTAGTATTTTTGGAGAGAATTTGTTTGATGACTTTTTTGGAGATTTCCCATTCTACGATGACCGCGATATGCGTAATGTAGAGAAGAAATTATATGGTAAACACGCTGGACGTGTGATGAAGACCGATATCAAGGAAATGGATAACGGATACGAGTTAGAGATTGATCTGCCTGGCTTTAGCAAGGATGAGATCAAGGCTTCCTTAGAAAATGGTTACTTAACCATCAGTGCCGAGAAGGGACTTGATAAGGAAGAGAAGGAGAAGGAGAGCGGACATTACATCCGCAAGGAGCGTTATGCAGGCGCTTGCTCAAGAAGCTTCTATGTTGGTGATGCGGTAAAACAGGAGGATATCAAGGGCGAATTTAAGCATGGTATCTTAAAGATGTTCGTTCCTAAGAAGGAAGCAAAACCGGCAGTTGAAGAAGATAAATACATTGCCATCGAAGGATAAGATGACGTATTACAGAAAAGAGGCGTATGAAGATGGCAGACAAGAATCCCAAACATCCATTAAAGAAGAAACAGGCGAAAGCCAAGGATAAAAAGAAGCACATCTACGAATAAGTAGATGCCTGAACCCGGACGATTCAATGAGAACCGCCCGGGTTCTTTTTGCTATATAGGAAATTCCTTTGGATTTTTTTGAGAACATCTCCCAATAAGTAAACAAAGATGATAAAATAGAAGCCATATGATGAAAAATGGGGAGAATATAAGAAGTTAAGGAGTGATAACGTGAAGTATCTAAGACAATTATTAATTATTCTGATCTTTTCGTTTGCGGGAGAAGTGCTGCATTATCTGGTTCCGATTCAGATTCCGGCAAGTATTTACGGGCTGGTTCTTCTTTTTATTGCGCTTATGACGGGACTGATCCAGCTTCCACAGGTGGAGGAGACGGCGAAGTTCTTAATTGAGATTATGCCGATGATGTTTATACCGGCCGGTGTCGGACTGCTGGAAAGCTGGGGCGTGTTAAAACCGATCCTTGTTCCGGTCATAGTCATTCTTATCGTGTCAACGTTTCTGGTTATGGGAGTATCCGGACTTGTGACACAGGGAATTATGCACATTGGAAGACCACACGGAAAGAAGGATAAGTCATGAATGAATTTTTACAGGACTCCGTTTTCTTCGGAGTGTTTATCAGTATTGTAACCTATGAGATTGGAGCTTTAATTAAGCGCAAATGGAATGTTGCGATATTTAATCCGCTTTTAATTTCGATTGCGCTGATTATTATATTCCTGATTTTGTTTGATGTGGATTATGATACCTATGAATTTGGAGCAAAGTATCTGTCGTATTTTCTGACACCGGCGACCGTGGCGCTTGCGGTGCCCCTCTATGAGCAGATCGAGCCGTTAAAGCATAATTGGAAGGCGATTGTTGCGGGGATTTTATCTGGAGCTTTGACATCCGCAGTGTGCGTACTGTTGTTGTCTGTCATTATGGGACTGGATCATAAGCAGTATGTAACGCTGCTTCCAAAGTCCATCACCACAGCTATCGGAATGGGACTTTCGGAGGAACTTGGCGGTATTGTGACGATCACGGTTGCGGTCATTGTTGTGACCGGTGTGATCGGCAATATGTTCGCGGAACAGATCTGTAAGCTTTTTCACATTACGGATCCGGTGGCAAAAGGCATTGCAATCGGTTCGTCCGCCCATGCGATGGGAACCGCCAAGGCGATGGAGATGGGCGAGATCGAGGGCGCGATGAGCAGCCTTTCGATCGCGGTATCGGGACTTCTTACGGTTGTGGTGTCGCTGATATTTGCACAGATTTATTAGTCTTTCGAATATGCTGTATATGGAATGGTGTTGTGAGGTAACACATGAATAAGAGTGTTGTAGAATTGTAAAAATTGGGGAAGAGAAAAAGGATAGGGATATATGTCACTACAGTTTGTATTGGGAAGTTCGGGAAGCGGTAAAACAGAATATATTTATCGGCAGATCGTGGAACAGGCGGGGAAGCATCCGAAGCAGAATTTCCTCGTGATCGTGCCGGAACAGTTTACGATGTCTACGCAGCAGAAACTTGTGGAACTTGCACCGAATCATGCGATCATGAATATCGATGTACTCAGTTTCAAGAGACTGGCATACCGCGTGTTCGATGAGATGGGGCGAAACGATATCCGGGTGCTGGAGGAGACCGGCAAGAATCTGGTTCTTAAGAAGTTGGCGCGAAGGGAAGAGGAACATCTTACCGTGCTTCGACCGAATATGAACCGCATGGGTTATATCGGAGAGGTGAAGTCTCTGATCTCGGAGCTGGTGCAGTACAATGTTTCACCGGACCGCTTAGAGGATGTGGCACGAAGAGATGAGTTATCGCCGGTACTGCGCGCGAAGCTTCAGGATATTGTGACGATGTATCGTGCTTTCACCGATTTCATGGAGGGAAGCTACATTACGGCAGAGGAAACCTTAAATATTCTTTCCGAGCTGGCAAAGGATTCCGCGATTCTGCGGGACAGTGTGCTTGTTTTTGATGAATTTACCGGATTTACACCGATCCAGAATGACCTGATGCGACAGCTTCTGCAGGTTACAGAGCGTGTGATCGTGACGCTCACGATGGATGAAAAGGAAGATTTCTATCTGTGCAGGGGTGAGGAAGAATTGTTCTACCTCTCGAAGAAAACAATCCAGACATTGATGCAGATGGCGGAGCGGCTTCATGTGGAAGTGCTTGAACCGATCGTGCTGGAGGGCAGTGCAGATAAGCGTTTTGTGAAAGCACCGGATCTTGCATTCCTTGAGCAGAATCTGTTCCGGGTATCTGTGACACAAAGTGAGAAAGAAGTAGAACAGATCCACCTTGCTGCGACACGCACACCAAGAGAGGAACTGACTCTGGTTGCAAGAGAGATCAATCGGCTGATCCGTCAGGGATACCGGTATCGTGAGATGGCGGTTGTGACCGGTTCCATGGAAGCGTATCAGAATTATATGGAACCGATCTTTACCAAATATGAGATTCCGTATTTTATGGATGCGACAAAGGAAGTGTTATTTCATCCGTTCACGGAGTTTATCCGTGCGGGACTTGAAGTTATAAACAGTGATTTCAGCTATGAATCCGTGATGCGATTCCTGCGATGCGGGTTCAGCGGCATGGAAGAGGATGAGATCGACCAGCTGGACAATTATCTTCTTGCGACAGGAATCAGAGGCAGGAAGGCGTGGAGCAAACGTTTCCTCAAGCTGCCGGGACGCGCGCAGCTTTATGATCTGGACAAACTGGATGCGATGCGTATGAGCGTCTGGGAAAGTCTTCTGCCTCTTTCGAATGTGTTTGCGGATACGGAGGCAACCGTACATGATGGAATCGTAGCCTATTATGAGGTGCTTGTGGGAATGGATATCGAGCATCAATTATGGGCGCGCGAGAAGCAGTATCTGGAACAAAATGAACAGACGAAAGCAAAAGAGTACGGACAGGTTTATAAAATCGTCCTTCAACTTTTTGAAAAATACAATGAATTATTAGGCGAAGAGCCACTTGCAATTGATGACTTTACCGAAGTGCTGGATGCCGGATTGTCCGCGGCATCGGTTGCAGTTATCCCACCTGGATATGACAGCGTAACCTTCGGTGATATTGAGAGAACAAGATTAAATCATATTAAGATTTTATTTTTCGTTGGTGTTAACGATGGTATTATTCCGAAATCGTCCAATGCGGGAGGCATCATTTCGGAGTATGAAAGAGAGGCATTATTAGAAGCCGATATGGAACTTGCCCCGGGAGCCAGAGAACAGGCTTTCATACAGCGGTTCTATCTGTACCGGAATCTGACAAAGCCATCCGAGCAGCTGTATATCAGCTACGCGAAAGTGGACAGTGAGGGGAAGGCAATCCGTCCGTCGTATCTGATCGGTGTGATCCGAAAGCTTTTTCCGAAGCTGGAATTACAGAATGTGGAAGAGATTGAGGCAAGGGCAGATTTCTATACGAAGCAGGCGGCAATCGATTATCTGATCCATGGGGAGCGTGACGAAGCGTGGTATGCGCTGGCAAAGTATTTCTGTGATGGGACGAAGAGTGAGCAGGACATGACCTTGCGTCTACTGTCAGCTTCGTATGCCTGTTATGAGAATACGCCGATCAGCCGAGGTGTGGCGCTTGCTTTGTACGGCAGGAAGATGGAAGGAAGCGTGACAAGACTGGAGCGGTTCGCTGCCTGTGCCTATGCGCATTATCTGCAGTACGGATTGAAATTGTCGGAGCGGCAGACGAGCAGCTTCGAAAGCGTGGATATGGGAAATATATATCATACGGCGTTGCAGCGATACAGCTTAAAGCTTGAGGCTTCGCAGTATGACTGGTTCGGTGTACCGGATGCGGAGCGGGAAGCAATTGCGGCGGAGGCGATGCAGGAGGCTTTGGAAAATTATCCGGATATGAGCATCTATGCTTCGGCGGAGAGTAAGCACCGCATGAAACGCATGATGAGCATTTTCCAGCAGACGGTGTGGGCTTTGACGAAGCAGGTACGCGCCGGCAGATTCGTCCCGAAGGAATTCGAGGTACGATTCTCGGAACTGGATCATATGGATGCGCTTGAATATGCTTTGTCTGATGATGTGTCGATGAAGCTGACCGGACGTATCGACCGTGTGGATACCTTTGACGACGGAGAGAAACTTTGTGTGAAAGTGATTGATTATAAATCGGGCAATACGTCCTTTGATCTGATCCGTATCTACCAGGGATTGCAGCTGCAGCTTGTTGTATATATGAACGCAGCGCTGGAGCTTGGCAAGGCGAAAAATGCGACAAAGGATCTATTGCCGGGTGGCATTCTCTATTATCATATTGATGATCCGGTGATTGAGGCTGATACAGAACTTTCGGATGAGGATGCTAAGCACGCTTTGTTAAAAGAACTTCGACCGGACGGACTCGTAAATGCAGATGCGCAGATTTATCTTGCGATGGATGAAAAGCTGGAAGGAAAATCGGAAGTGATTCCGGTGGAACTCAAGAAATCCGGAGAACTTTCTGCACGCTCGAAGGTTGCTTCTTCCGAAGAGTTTGCAGTATTGGAGCAGTATGTGCATAACAAGATCGCGGAGCAGGGACAGAAGATCTATGCGGGTGATGTCAGCGTGAATCCGTATCAAAGTGGAACGGATTGCAGCTGCAATTTCTGCCCTTATGCATCGGTGTGCGGCATTGATACGAAGATTCCGGGATACCATTATCGTACATTGGAAAGTCTGAAGAAGGACGAAGTAATTGCAAAGATGCAGATTGTGAATGCGATAAAGGCGGATGAAGATAAAAAATAAAATTACGAATTGATAAAATATAATAGATATATATTGAAATTATGACGTGAAAATAAGGATGGATTGTAAGCAACATGAATGTAAGGCAGAAGGGAGGCTTGCCACATGCAATGGACAACCGAACAGCAGAAAGTCATCGACCTAAGAGACCGGGATATCCTTGTGTCGGCAGCGGCTGGATCCGGTAAGACGGCAGTGCTTGTTGAGCGAATCATACAGCGCGTGACGGATCCGAAGAATCCGATCGATATCGACCGTCTTCTGGTTGTGACTTTCACCAAGGCGGCTGCGGCGGAGATGCGTGAGCGTATCGGCGCGGCAATTGATAAGCAGTGTGAGGCGCATCCGTTTGATGCGCATTTGAGAAGGCAGTCAGCGCTCATTCATAATGCGATGATTACGACGATTGACAGCTTCTGTCTGTTTGTTGTGCGCAACCATTTTGAGGAGATCAGTCTGGATCCGAATTTCCGTATTGCGGATGAGGGTGAGATCCGTCTTCTGGAGCAGGACGTCTTAGATAAAGTTTTTGAAGAAAATTATGAAGCGGAAAATGCGTCATTTCTTGCTTTGATCGATGCATATTCGAATAAGCGGAGTGACCAGGCGGTCCGGGATATGGTAAGCAGGCTTTACCGGATGTCACTGAGCAGTCCGTGGCCCGAGGAGTGGATCGGATCGCTTGCCAAGCCTTACGAGGCAGAGAATGCAAAAGAATTACTGCAGTCTGAGATGATACAGGATCTGACGGAGCATGTGCGTCTGGTTCTTGCGGATATGAGAAGACAGCTCGAAAAGCTGCATGATATTGCAATACAGCCGGATGGACCACTTGCATATGCGCAGGCGATCGAGCAGGATATCGCATTGTTAGAAGGCGCGGATGAGGCAGACGATTATGAGAAGCTTTCTGCTTTCTTTACGGGGCTTAAGTTTGGAAATCTTACGGCAATCCGCAAGTTTACCGGAGATGTGCTGAAGAAGGAAGCGGTACAGAATGGAAGAAATGCGATCAAAAAAGAAATTGACGATTTAAGAACTTCTTTCTTTGCGATGGATACCGATACTTTGTATGCGCAGATCGTACGCCTTCGCCCGGTTGCAGAGGAACTGGTTCGCCTGACGCTTGCCTATTCGAAGGAGATGGAACTTGCCAAGCGAAAGAAGCGGATTGTGGATTTCTCGGATATTGAGCATTTTGCGCTCCGTATTCTTGTGGATGATAAGACGAAGCTGCCAAGAAATACGGCAGCAGAATTCCGTGCGCATTTTGTGGAAATTATGATCGATGAGTATCAGGACAGCAACCTTGTGCAGGAAGCCATCATGCGCTCCATCTCAAAGGAGGCGGATGGCGGACACAACATGTTTATGGTCGGTGATGTCAAGCAGAGTATTTATAGGTTCCGTCTGGCGAGACCGGAACTTTTCATGGAGAAGTACGGAAGGTTTGATGTCAATGACAGTGTGCAGCAGAGAATCGATCTTCATCAGAATTTCCGAAGCCGTAAGCAGGTGGTGGATTACTGTAATGATATCTTCTATAAAATTATGAATCCGGACCTTGGGCGTGTGGCATACGATGAGGATGCGGCGCTCAATTGCGGTGCATCGTACCTGGAGGTGCCTGACAAAGAAGAATTGAATCAGGATTCCACAGACGATGATGAATTGCATGTTCCTGAAATCGGAACGGATACCATGGATGCGGAACTTCTGCTTGTGGATGAGCAGAATGAACTTTTAAAGGAACAGACGGATCTGGATAAGCGAAAATTAGAAGCGCATCTGGTTGCGACAAGAATCAGACAGCTGATGCGATCCTCTCAGGTGACAGATAAGGCAACCGGCAAGCTCCGCAGTCCGAAGTATTCGGATATCGTCATTCTGTTGCGCAGCCTGAAGAACTGGGGAACGGACTTCATGCAGGTGCTTTCGGAACATGGAATTCCGGCGCATGTGGAGTCGTCGACCGGTTATTTTTCAGCGCTTGAGGTGCAGACCGTCTTAAATATGCTTCGCATTTTGGACAATCCGTATCAGGATATTCCGATGGCAGCGGTCTTGAAGTCAGAGATCGTCGGTCTGGACGAGGAGGAACTGGCACAGATCCGCGTCCGTGATGAGAGTGTGCCTTTTGCGGCAGCGGCACTGGCTGCGATGCAGGAGGAAGATGCGGATGAGAAGCTTGTGCGCTTCTATGATAAGTACACGAGTCTTCGAGGTATGCGGGATCTGCCGATCCATGAACTGATCCAGAAGATCCTGGATGTGACGGGATACGGAAGCTACGTGGCGGCGCTCCCGGCAGGCGAGCGGAGGGAAGCCAACCTTGCGATGCTGATCGAGAAGGCTGCCGATTATGAGAAGACGAGTTATCGTGGACTGTTTCATTTTATCCGTTATATTGATCTGTTGCAGAAATATGAGATTGATTTCGGGGAGGCGGAAACCACCGGAGAAAATGCGGATGTTGTGCGGATCATGACGATTCACAAGAGTAAGGGATTAGAGTTTCCAATTGTGTTTGTGTCGGGACTTTCCAAGAAGTTCAACCAGATGGATGAGCGAGAGAAGCTTGTCGTGCATCCGGATCTTGGTATGGGCATCTGTGAGATCAGCGGTCAGCCGAAAAGGCAGAAGAACTGTCTGTTCCGCGCGGAGATTGCGGATAAGATCAGGAGAGAGAATCTTGGAGAGGAGCTTCGCGTACTTTATGTTGCCTTAACGCGTGCGAAGGAGAAGCTGATCTTAAGCGGCGTTATCAAGGATGAGGCAAAGACGCTCGGACAATATGAGGGAAACACGAAGGAACAGCAGCCGATCAGCTACCGGCAGCGTGTTGGTGCGACCTGTTATCTGGACTGGATCCTTCCTGCGATGCTTTCCTACCCGGAGCGTTATACGATCGGTGTCGTTGATCCGGGACATATTGTATTGGAGCAGGCGGCTGCGGCGGCAGAGGCAAGGATTGATCACAGAGAGCTGATGCTAAGAATTGATCAGGCAGATGAGGAAACGCTTGAACACTATCAGACGCTTTTTGCATATGAGTACCCGTATAAGAGTGAGGCAGGAAAGAAGAGTAAGTATTCGGTATCCGAATTAAAACACGATTCGATGGTGATCAAATATGATCACAGTGAGGGTGAGGCGCAGGTGCCGGAGTTCTTACTGGATGAGCATGAGTCCTATATCCCGGATTTCGCGCGTGACGGGGAGGATACAGGCGCGTCCACGGACGTCAACCGGGGTGCTCTCCGGGGTACTGCGGTGCACCGTGTCATGGAGTGTCTGGATTTTGAGGCTTTGGCACAGGTGGATGTATCCGATACGGAGGCAGTAAAGCAATATGTCAGAAATGAACTGAGCCGCATGACTGCAGAGGGAGAGCTTACAGTCGAACAGGCAGATCTTGTGATTCCTGCGATGATCGAAGGCTTTGTGCTTAGTCCGATTGCTTCAAGGATGGCACAGGCGGCGCTCCGGGGGGATCTCTACCGGGAGAAGCCGTTTGTCATGCAGTATGAGGATGTGCTGGTGCAGGGAATCATTGACGTGTTCTGGCTGGAAGAGGATTCCATTGTGCTGCTCGATTACAAGACGGACCGCGTCAAAGAGGCACAGGAACTGGTGATGCGCTATCAGAAGCAGCTGGAGCTGTATGCAGATGCGTTAAGCCGTGTATTTTCAAAGGAAGGAAAGAAGATTGATGCGAAGGAGCGGCTGATCTACTCCTTCCGGTTGCAGGAGGTTGTCAATTTATGAGTCAGATCATATTAGCGTCCGCTTCGCCGCGGCGCAAGGATTTATTAGAACAGATTGGACTGGAGTTTGAGATCTGTCCGGCAAAAGGCGAAGAGATCATTACAGAGAGCCGGCCGGATGCGGTTGTGCTGGAATTGTCGCGCCAGAAAGCAGAGGAAGTGGCGGCGGGCGTGCTTACCTACAATGAGCAGCACCCGGATCTTGCAACGCCTCAGGACATTCTTGTGATCGGAGCAGATACCGTTGTTGCATACGAAGATGAAATCCTCGGAAAGCCGAAGAATGAAAAGGATGCGAAAAGGATGCTTTCGCTTCTGCAGGGGAATACACACAGCGTCTATACCGGAATTACGCTTGTGTTTATTGACAAAAGCGGAAGAACCGGGGAGCATCGGTTTTATGAGAAGACAGATGTGACGATGTATCCGATGAGTGACGAGGAGATGGATCGTTATATCGCATCGGGAGAACCGATGGATAAAGCAGGAAGTTATGGAATCCAGGGGCGCTGTGCAATCTATGTGAAAGAAATCAAAGGTGATTATAACAATGTGGTCGGACTTCCGGTTGCGCGATTATATCAGGAATTAAAGCGCGTCGGTTACGAACTGAAATTATAGTATAAATGTATTGTAGCAAATGAAGAACTTCGGTATAATACTGTTGAGTCAGACGTATATAGTTACATAGGAAGAATTTGTCCGGTGGAAACCGGTTATAAAGTGATATAAGGAGGGCGCAGCAATGTATGATTATGATGATGAGGTATTAGAGTATTTTCTGACACATCAGCAGCAGCTTTTTTCGGAAAATGTTGCAGAGACGCCGGAGGAAGCAGAAGAGTTCTTAGAGGACTGTATGGCAGTCGTATGCAAGAACTTAAAGGAAGTAAAAGATTATTTTGATGAGGCAGGAATGGACATTGCGGGAATGAGCGACGAGGACATCCTCGATGCGAGCGAAGTGTTTGCACTTGACAGTGGACGATTCCTGATCGTTGAGGGATAGATCAGTGAGAAGAAAGTTTAACCGATTGATTGCGTTATGTCTTGCAACGAGTCTTGCGGCAGTGTCACTCACGGGCTGCAAGGTCGGAAATACGCAGATTCGTCTGGAGTCGAGCGGACTATCCAATCACAAGAGTGTCTTTGTAATTAATGATTACAAATGTTCGCTGAAGATGGCGAAGCTCTATCTGAGCAATTACCGGAATCTTTATGGATCTGCTTATGGGATGGATCTGTGGCAGTATGATTTTGGCGATGCGTCGCTGGAAGATTATGTCAAAGATGTGACTTTGCAGGAACTGTCACGCATTGTATGTATGGATCTCCTTGCTGAGAAGCAGCAGATGAGCCTTACCGATGAAGAAAATAATCTGGTGAAGCAGGCCGCGCAGGAATATTACGATTCACTTAGTGATGCGGAAAAATCCTACATGGATGTGCATGAGCCCGATATTTTAGAGGCGTATGAGAATTATGCTTTGGCAGAGAAGCTGTACCAGACGCTGACGCAGGGTGTGGAAGAGGAAGTCAGCGATGACGAGGCGCGCGTGATCCGTGTGCAGCAGATCTATGTGTCGGATGAGCAGACCGCCAAGAAGGTACAAAAGCTGTTAAACGATGGGGATGATTTCGCATCGGTAGCCGGTACTTACAATGAAAAAGGCAAAGTAGAGACGACGGTGGCAAGAGGTGATTATCCGCAGGATGTGGAGAATATTGCTTTTAATCTGGATAATGATGCGCAGTCGGATATGATCGTGACGGATGATGGATATTATTTCGTGAAGTGTCTGAACAAGTTTGAGGAACAGCTTACACAAGACAACAAGAGTAATATCCGCATCAAGCGTGAGAAGGAGCAGTTCGAAGACACGTATCAGGAATTTGTGGATTCTTCTACGTTCGAATTAAACGAGGCACTTTGGAGCAGTATTACATTGGATGACACATCGGATATTCAGACGGATTCATTTTTTGATGTGTACGACAAATACTTTTCACCGGCGGATCAGGGCTAGCTTGTGATTTGTTATAAAAACTGGAATTGCAGAGTCAGTCCATGTCTGCGATGAGAAAAGCTTAAGTTTGGAATGAGGAAAAGTAAGAGATGAATTGGGAATTTGACTGGCTGTATGCATTGCAGCAGATTCATAATCCGGTACTGGATAAGATCATGGTTGCATTATCAACGATCGGTAATGCCGGGATCCTGTGGATCGTGCTTGCAGTGATACTGCTTATCATGAAGAAGACGAGGCGGTGCGGGGCACAGATGGCGCTTGCGATGCTGTTGACATTTATTATCGGCAATCTTGTTCTTAAAAATATGATCAGTCGCGACAGACCGTGCTGGATTGATCCGACGGTGGCGCTTCTTGTGAAGAATCCAACGGATTTCTCATTTCCGTCCGGACATTCGATGAATGGATTTACGGCGGCGGTCACAATCTTGTTCTACAATAAGAGATGGGGGATTGCAGCGATCATTCTGGCATCGTTGATCGCATTTTCACGATTATATAATTTCGTGCATTTTCCGACAGATGTGTTTGCGGGAATTGTGATCGGAACGGTGGTTGCGTGCCTGGTTAATCTGTTGTTTATGAGAATGCGAAGCGTGAAGAAATCGTAATTTTTATAAGAATTTGGGAAAGATACTGATACATACGTTATCAAACGGATGATTGGTCAGAATAAAAGAATGCCGGTTACAATTATGAGATTGTAACCGGCATTCTTTTCTATGTGTGAAATTATCAACGAAATTCCATTTATTTTGTGAGCAGAAGCATGATATCGTTGCTTCTCTTTACGAATTTGGTCATATCATCAACCGAAAGTGGCTGGTTGGAGATTCTTGCCAGGTCGTAGAGCTGCTCAGCGAACATTGGAACATGCTCGGAATCTTTATTCTCTAAGATGTATTTAACTAATGCGTTGTTTGCGTTCAGCGTTAATGTCTGATCAGCAGCAAACATATTCGGGTCCATTCCACCCATGCCGCCCATAGAGTACATCTTCATCATATCCTGCATACGTCTTCCCTGCTCGGAGAGTGTCAGTACGGATGCAACCTCATCATTCTTTAATGCTTCCACCTTGACGGTAAGCTTGTCGTTATTCAAAGTCTTCTTGAATAACTCGGAGAGTGTTGTATTCGCCTCGGTCAGATCCTCAGTATCATCCGATTTTAATGCATCCGTTAAGTCGGCATCGATACGCTTGAACTGATAATGCTCGTTACGCTGCTCAAGCTGAGTGATGAAGGATGTATCAATGTTATGGTCAAGGATGACAGCGTTCATTCCCTGCTCCTTGAACAGATTGATGTACTGTCCCTGCTGAACCTTATCGGTTACATAGTAGACGGTGTCACGCTCCGGTTCTTTGTCTTCCGCAGAGTCTGCATTTTCTGTCTTAGCCTCTTCGGTTGTTTCAGCGGAAGCATCCTCGTCCTTTTTCTCCTCCTCAACCGGGGCAAGAAGTTCCGGAAGTGTCTGGTACTTGTCGTTGATATCTTTAAAGAGGATATAATCATTCATCTTATCGCAGAATTTCTCGTCTTTTAAGCAACCGTATTTGATGAATGGACTGATGTCATCCCAGTATTTCTCGTAAGATTCTTTATCGGTCTTGCACATACCGATCAGCTTGTCGGCAACCTTCTTGGTGATGTACTCGGAGATCTTCTTGACGAAACCGTCGTTCTGTAAAGCGGAACGGGATACGTTAAGCGGAAGATCCGGACAATCGATGACACCCTTAAGGAGCATTAAGAACTCAGGAATGACTTCCTTGATATTGTCTGCGATAAATACCTGATTGTTGTATAACTTGATGGTTCCCTCGATGGAATCATATTCGGTATTAATCTTCGGGAAGTAGAGGATTCCCTTTAAATTAAACGGATAATCCATGTTCAGGTGGATCCAAAACAGTGGCTCCTTGTAGTCTAAGAATACTTTGCGGTAGAATTCCTTGTACTGCTCGTCGGTGCACTCGCTTGGATTCTTGGTCCAAAGCGGATTTGTATCATTGAGCGGTACCGGGCGTTTTACAATCTTAAGCTTATCCTTGGCAGGAGAGACTTCAACGACTTCTTTCTCGCCGTTCTCGTTTTCCTTCTCCTCGGTCTTGGCTTCCTCATGGATCTCCTCGACAACAGTATCGGTATCAAGTTTATCCTCTTTGTCGATGGTTTCGTATTCTTCCGGAGCGTTTGCCTTGCTTAAATAGATTTCGGTTGGCATGAAGGAGCAATACTTCTCGATGATCTCTCTTGCACGGTATTCGTTGGCAAACTCCAGACAATCCTCATTTAAGAATAAGGTGATCTCGGTTCCGACATCCGTCTTGGTTCCGTCTGTCATGTCGAATTCTGTGCCGCCGTCACTTGCCCAGTGAACCGGAGTGGCACCTTCTTTATAAGAAAGGGTATCGATCGTTACTTCGTCTGCAACCATGAAAGCAGAGTAGAAGCCGAGTCCGAAATGTCCGATGATCTGATCAGCATCCGATTTATCCTTGTACTTCTCTACGAAGTCCGTTGCACCGGAAAAAGCGATCTGGTTGATGTATTCCTCAACTTCATCGAAAGTCATTCCAAGTCCGTTATCGATGAACTTTAAGGTTTTCTCTTCCGGATTGACGATGACCTGAATCTTTGCTTTGAAATCAGCAGGAAGAGAGTATTCACCCATCATATCCAGTTTCTTTAATTTTGTGATAGCATCGCAGCCGTTTGAAATTAATTCACGATAGAAGATATCATGATCAGAATATAACCATTTCTTGATGATAGGAAACAGGTTATCGCTGTCGATTGATAAATTTCCGTGTTTATTTGCCATGTTATGCATCTCCTTATCTTCGTTCTTTTCTTGCGCGATGTCTTAGGCTAAGATAATCGCAACTTATTTTCATAAGAAAGATGATATTACTGTAAAAAATAAAAGTCAATAGAAAATTAGCACTCTTTTTTAATGAGTGCTAACAATAAACGCGATTTTATTGAATTTACGGCGATTTTTTGAATTCTAAAATCTTTATAAACAGGCTTTGTACTAGACTTTTCTTATAAAAAATGTTACGATTGCAGACGCGTGATGCGATAAGAAAGCATGCGCTGCCATCAACGGTGATGATTTCATTGGTTGTGTCACGGTTGGTAAAGCATTTGATGATTTATGAGGTGAAATTTATGAGTGATAATAGAACGAAAGGCAGCATGACGGAGGGAAGCCCGGTCAAATGTATGCTTGCGTTTGCCATTCCGATGATTCTCGGTAATCTGTTCCAGCAGTTTTACAATCTGGTGGATTCGATGATCGTGGGAAAACTGGTCGGAGCGGACGCGCTTGCCGCAGTCGGCGCATCCACGGCGATCACGATGCTTTTTGTCATGATCGCGGTAGGAACCGGAATCGGCTGCTCGGTTGTGATCTCACAGCTGTTCGGTGCGGAGAAGATCGAGGAGATGAAGACAGCAATCTCGACTGCACTTCTTTCCATCGTTATCTTTTCTTTATTTCTAAGTGTTTTGGGACGTTTCTTAAGCCGGTGGATTCTGACCGTGATGGGAACGCCGGATAATATCTTCGATGGAGCGGAAGTTTACTTAAATATTTATTTTTATGGCTTTTTCTTCCTGTTTTTGTATAACGCATTCTCATCGGTGTTTAATGCACTTGGTGATTCGAAGAAGCCGTTGTATTTTCTTCTTTTTTCATCGGTGCTTAACATTGGACTGGATCTGCTTTTCGTAGGAAAGTTCCATTGGGGAATCGCCGGTGCGGCGTGGGCAACACTGATTGCGCAGGCAATCTCTGCGCTTCTGTCATTTCTTGTATTGTATCGCAAACTGAGCCGGATCAAATGCGGATCATATCGCAGATTTGACGGCGAGATGCTCGCCAATATGACAAGGGTGGCAATCCCGACGATCATTCAGCAGTCGATGGTTTCAATTGGAATGCTTCTGATTCAGGCGGCGGTCAACCGGTTCGGATCGGTTTTTATCGCGGGATATACGGCTGCCTGCAAGATCGATGGTATGGCGATCGTGCCGATGGTGAACGCGGGCAATGCGGTATCGACTTTCGTGGCGCAGAATATGGGTGCCGGAAAGCCGGAGCGCGCGAAGAAGGGTTACCATATCGGATTGATTATGGCGGTGTCGATCGGACTTGTGATTGGAATCTTCTTATTCTTCTTCGGTGATGTCTGTGTCGGAGCATTCATGAATGCAGCAACGGACGGCGAATCGATCGCACTCGGCGCGCAGTATATTGCAGTTGTGTCGATGTTCTACTTCGTCATGGGTGCGATGAATACGACTTCTGCAGTACTTCGGGGTGCCGGAGATATGAAGTGGTTCATGTCGGTCACACTGATCAATCTGTTTATGCGTGTGGCATTAACGTATATTTTTGCAGATGCTACCGCCGGAATGATCATTATGTGGGCAAATCCAATCGGATGGGCGTGCGGATTCATCGTTGCATATACGCGCTACCGCCAGGGTGGCTGGAAGAAAGTCCGACTGATATAATATAAAAAGATTAAGACAGAAACAATCCACATAAGCTTGGAATGTGTTTCTGCCAGAAATAAAATAGAAATATAATTTTGGAGGATAAAAGAATGTTAGAAGCTGGAATCAAAGGAACAAAGAAAATTATGGTAACAAACGAGAACACCGCCAAGACTATGGGCAGCGGAACTCTGGATGTGTTCGCAACGCCGGCGATGATCGCATTAATGGAGAATACCGCGTATGAGAGCGTTGCCGCAGAACTAGAAGAGGGAAGCGGAACCGTTGGAACTGCATTAAATGTGAAGCATGTAGCAGCAACTCCGATTGGCATGAAGGTGACCTGTGAGACAGAACTGATCAAGGTTGACGGACGTGCACTCACATTCTCAGTGAAGGCATTCGATGAAAAAGGCTTAATCGGTGAAGGTGAGCACGAGCGTTTCATCGTGTTCAATGAGAAGTTCCAAGCAAAAGCCGACGCAAAGCTTGCAAAATAATGTTATACGATAAAGATATCAGGGAGCCTCTGTTTGAATTCTTAGAGGAACGATACGGGAAAACGCGTTTTCTTGAGGAACAGGTGATGGGACAGTCGCGCGCAGATGTTGTGATGGTTCTGCCGGAGGCGCTCTGTGGAATTGAGATCAAAAGCGATGCAGATACTTACGCAAGGCTGGAACGACAGGTATATGACTATAATTTATATTACGATTATAATATTGTAGTGGTCGGGACGAGCCATGCTGCGCACATCGAGGAACATGTTCCAGAGTGGTGGGGTATCATCACGGTGGAGTCGGAGGAAGATAGAACGGATTTCTATCTGATGCGCGAGGCGAAGGAGAATCCGAAGATGGAATGGAACCACAAGATTGAGATCCTGTGGCGCCCGGAGCTTGCGCATATTCAGGAATTGAACCGGATGTATGCATACAAGCAGAAGAGTAAGCGTTTTGTCGCGGATAAGATTGTGGAGACGGTGGAGCCTAAGATCCTTGCGGGGCAGCTTTCCGACGAACTGTTTGAGCGGGATTACACGAAGATCTGGGAGCAGATCCAGACTTTCCGCAAGGAGAACGGGCAGAAGCCGAGACGCAGGAGAAGACGCAGACGTGTGAAGAAAGCTTAGGGGAAAGAAATGGATAAGCGTGTACAAATTTATATGATGACGCACAAGCCGTTCACGAAGCCGGAGGATCCTGTCTATGTTCCGGTTCATGTGGGACGAAAACCTTGGATTAAGGCGCATCCCGGCGAGAAATCACCGCTTCTTATGTATGTCGGGGACGATTCGGGAGATAATATCTCTGCGCAGAACTGTTATTACAGTGAGCTGACCGGAATGTACTGGGCGTGGAAGAATTCGGATGCGGACTATATTGGAATCTGCCATTACCGCCGTTATCTGCTTACGCATGACGGTGCATTGTTTGATCAGGGGTCTGTGCAAAAGGTTCTTTGCTCGTACGATATCATTACGACGAAGAATCTGCAGCTCAATTTCCCGTATGAAGAGGGCTTTGTACATCATCATAAGAAAATCTATCTGGATATGACGGCACAGGTAGTTGAAGAATTATATCCGGAATATACAAATACGTTCCAGAGGCTTGTAAAAGAGAAACACACATATTTCGGCAACATGCTGATCGCGAAGAAAGAGACGTATGATGCTTATATGGCGTGGCTTTTTGACATTCTTTTTGCGGTACAGGCTCGCGTGAAGGTTGAGGAGGAGGACTCCTATCACAGAAGAATCTTTGGCTTTCTCTCGGAATTCCTTCAATATGTATGGATCGTGCACAACCACTTAAAGGTGTATGAATGCATGGTCGGAATGCTCGGCGAGAAAGCAGAAGTGACAGAGACAAAGGCAAGACTTGCAGAGTTTTTTAAGGCGAAGGATTATGAGGGCGCAAAGCAGTATTTTCTTGCCGCAAAGAAAGCGCGGCCGGATCTTCTGATGGAGGCGTCCGATATCACAGGGGAGCTTCATCTGTGCATGGAGATTATCGCGATCGCAGGGCTTGAACAGGAAGAGTATGGAACGAATCTGCTTCAGGAACGATCGGATTTTGAAGGACTGATGCAATACGGAAATCAGTTGAACCGGTATGCGCTCACTGTAATCCGGGGAGAAGAGGAACCGGATCTTAAGGCGTGGGCGGATGAAGCGCATGTGAGTGATGTGGCGCTGCAGGCGGCAATTGCAGTTATGCGGGCGAGTGAACGGTAGTGTTTCACAGACACTCCACGCATTCGCAGTCGTCGTTGCTTTGTATTTCGAAAAATGCATATTCTGTGTTTTGCAAACAACGAATTTTTGGTATAATACTCCCTATGATTACTAGGAAAGGATGAAAAAGATGCTCGAACTCAAAAATGTAGGGTTTCAGGCAGAGGATGACAACAAGGAGATCCTTCGGGATGTCAGCCTGAAAATAGACGATAAAATTGTCGTGATCACCGGACCGAACGGTGGTGGTAAGTCAACGCTTGCCAAGGTGATCGCAGGCATTGTACAGCCGACAAGCGGACAGATTCTCTTGGACGGTGAGGATATTACGAATTACAGCGTGACGGAGCGCGCTAAGGCAGGAATCAGTCTTGCTTTCCAGCAGCCGGTCCGCTTCAAGGGACTGACGGTTCGTGATCTCATCACGATCGCAGCCGGACATGATCTGACGATGGATGAGGCGTGCTCATATCTCTCGGAGGTAGGGCTTTGTGCAAAGGATTACATTGACCGTGAACTGAACGCGAGCCTGTCCGGCGGCGAGATCAAGCGTATTGAGATTGCTACGATCCTTGCGCGCGGTTCAAAGTTCTCTGTGTTTGATGAGCCGGAAGCAGGCATTGATCTGTGGAGTTTCCGCAGCCTGATCCATGTCTTTGAGAAGATGCAGCGCGAGAACGACGGAACCATCCTGATCATCAGTCATCAGGAGAGAATCTTAAACATTGCAGACAAAATTATCTATATTAAGGACGGAATGGTCGAGAAATACGGACCGAGAGAAGAAGTTCTTCCTGGACTTATGCACACATCCAAGGCCGGATGCGACGTTCTTATGAACAAGATGGAGGATTAAGATGATAGATGAGATTGGCAAAAGCCTGCTGAAGGAAGTCGCTGATTTAGATGCGCTTCCGGTAGGAGCATACAATGTCCGTGTGAATGGAGAGAGCAGCGAGCGTAACACCACTGCAAATATTGATATCGTCAGCAAGACGGACAAGTCCGGCATCGACATTATCATCAAGCCGGGAACGAAGAATGAGAGTGTTCATATTCCTGTTATTCTCTCGCAGAGTGGCATGAAAGAGATGGTGTACAACGATTTCTATGTCGGAGAGGACTGCGATGTCACGATCGTGGCGGGATGTGGTATCCATAATTGTGGCGGTGGAGACAGTGCGCATGACGGACTGCATCGCTTTTTTGTTGGGAAAAATGCGAAAGTCCGCTATGTGGAGAAGCATTATGGTGAAGGCGACGGACGCGGCAAGCGTGTGATGAATCCGACAACGGAGGTACATCTTGAGGAGGGTGCATCGATGATCCTTGAGGCAACCCAGATTTCCGGCATCGACGATACACTTCGCAAGACAATCGCTACCCTTGCGGAAAATGCAACACTTGAAGTGCAGGAGAAGGTTCTTACGACTGGAGAACAGAATGCAGTATCGGAGTTTGTTGCGGATCTAAACGGAGCCGGAAGCAGCTGCAATATTGTCAGCCGTACGGTTGCAAGGGACAAGAGTACCCAGCATTTCAGCAGTACTTTAAATGGTAACGCAGCCTGCAGCGGACATACGGAGTGTGATTCCATTATCATGGATTCTGCGAAAGTTTCTGCAAGTCCGCAGCTTACTGCCGCAGACGTTGATGCGAGCCTGATTCATGAGGCTGCGATCGGCAAGATTGCGGGAGAGCAGCTCTTGAAACTGATGACACTCGGACTGACGGAACAGGAAGCAGAAGAGCGCATTGTGAGTGGATTCTTAAAATAGATCAACTAAATTGCATAAATTTAGTCATTGAATATATCAATTACTGTGATAAAATTCTATCATAGTTTTTGATATATTTTAATTTTGAAAGAAGGAACAATAAGAATGAAGAATTTTGACAAGTATGAAAGACAGTATTTTCTCCCGCCGGTATGCGAGTACGACTGGGTGAAGAAAGATTACATAGATAAGGCACCAATCTGGTGTTCTGTAGATTTAAGAGATGGTAATCAGGCTTTGATCGAGCCAATGAGCTTAGATGAGAAGTTAGAGTTCTTCCAGATGCTTGTGGATATCGGATTCAAGGAGATCGAGGTCGGATTCCCGGCAGCATCCGAGACGGAGTTCATCTTCATGCGTACCCTGATCGAGCGTGATATGATTCCGGATGATGTGACTGTGCAGGTTCTGACACAGGCGCGTGAGCACATCATCAAGAAGACTTTCGAGGCAGTCAAAGGCGCACCGCACGCAGTCATTCATCTGTACAACTCAACATCCGTTGCACAGAGAGAACAGGTATTTAAGAAAGATAAGGCACAGATCAAGAAGCTTGCTGTGGATGGAGCGGAATTATTAAAGAAACTTGCATCCGAGACAGACGGAGATTTTTCTTTTGAGTACAGCCCGGAGAGTTTCCACGGAACTGAGGTTGAGTACGCAGTTGAGGTATGTAATGCGGTACTTGACGTATGGCAGCCGGATTCTGCGCATAAGGCAATCATCAATATCCCGGCAACCGTTGAGACAGCGATGCCGCATGTGTTTGCAACACAGATTGAGTATGTAAGCAAGAACTTAAAATACAGAGATAATGTCGTATTAAGTCTTCATCCGCACAACGACAGAGGCTGCGGGGTCAGCGATGCAGAACTTGGACTTCTGGCAGGTGCTGACCGTATCGAGGGAACACTTTTCGGAAATGGAGAGCGTACCGGTAATGTAGATATCATCACACTTGCGATGAACATGTTCTCATACGGAATTGATCCGTTACTTGACTTTGAAGATATGCCGAGAATCCGTGCAACCTACGAGCGTCTGACCAGAATGCAGGTCGGCGACCGTGCACCATATGCCGGAAATCTTGTGTTTTCTGCTTTTTCCGGATCTCATCAGGATGCGATCGCCAAGGGTATGGCGTGGAGAGAAGAGAAGAAGCTTACGACCTGGACCGTTCCGTACCTGCCGATCGATCCGGTGGATGTCGGAAGAACTTACGACAGCGATGTTATCCGTATCAACAGCCAGTCTGGAAAAGGCGGAATCAGCTACATCTTGAAGCAGAATTTCTCCATTTCTATGCCGGTTGCAATGCGCGAGGAAGTCGGATACGCAGTCAAGCAGGTTTCCGACGAGGAGCATAAGGAGTTATCTCCACAGTGGGTATATGAGATCTTCGAGGAAAATTATGTCAATCATATGCCTTACTTTACGATTGATGAGTGCCATTTTAAACAGAACGATGGAATTATGGCTGAGGTTTCTATTACACATGGTGGCAAGAAGACAATCGTAGATGCGAATGGTAACGGACGTCTCGATGCCGTCAGCAACACCTTAAAGCAGTTCTTCGGCGTCAGCTACGAGCTGTCTACTTATGAGGAGCATGCTTTGTCCCATGGTTCTTCTTCCAAGGCAATCGCTTATGTTGGAATTACCTGCGAAGGCAAGAATTACTGGGGTGTCGGAATGGATGAGGATATCATTAAGGCATCTATTTCCGCACTTGTTGTTGCAGTCAACAAGCTTCCTGCAATCGAGCAGAACGAGGAAGGACAGGATGAGCGCCTGACCGCAATGCTCAACTACATCCAGAACAATTATCAGGATGTCACACTGGAGAGTCTGTCGGAGCAGTTCCACCTTTCTGAGCCGTATGTATCCAAGTACATCAAGGATAAATCTGGTAAAACATTCGGAGAGCATGTGGCACATATCCGCATGAAGCGTGCGAAGACGCTGCTCAAGAATGGCAATATGACGGTTGAGAATATCGCGTATGCGGTTGGTTACCAGAATGTGGAGCATTTCAACCGGACATTTAAGAAGAGCTTTGATATGACGCCGATCCAGTACCGCAATGAGGCTCGCTCAAATTAGGGTTTGCCGCGCTCAGATTTGAGTTCAAACGGACGATACCGGATTATATATAATCTACGAAAATTAGCAGTGGTTTGTTTATAATCGACGGAAGTGGGATTTCCTATGACGTAAGATATTGGAAGCATGACACTATCCGTGACATACATTAATTTTCAGGAAAATCAGCAAGTCAACTTCGAGCTTGATTTCAGATAGAAAGCTACAATTCGTTTCTATAACGCTATTAGCCAACAGAATGGAACCTCGAAGCAGTTGCCGATTTGTCCTGAAAATGAAGTATTGTCCCGGATTGTTGTATGTTGGAAGAATACGTCATAAAAATCCCGCTTCCTGTTGATTAGACAAATTACTGCTAATTTTCTTTTTTTACCTGCTGATCCGGTATCTGCGTATTGGATAAATCCGAATCTGATTCGCGTCAAAAATTTGCGCAGTAGCAGGGGTGGAGCCGGTAGTTTTAGTGCTAAACGCTTAATCCTTATTCCTCTTAAAATATAAAATCTGCATAATGAGTCCTGTCAAGGTAGCCTTCGGTGCTGCGCAACCTTGACAGGACTCATTTTATGCAGATTCGTAGCGAACAAGCGGAATAAGGATTGTGGTGTCTTGGTAGGCAAGACTTCACTTAAATAAACGTGGGAAATGTTATTCTCTATGTCTTGAAAATTTTGAGCTGGGGCGAAGATATGTAAATATTTGCTTCTTGACCCCGGCGAAGTTTAGAAGCGGGGACTATTCATTCAAATATTCGCTTTCTCGCCCCGGTGAAGCTTAGAAGCGGGGACTATTCATTCAAATATTCGATTCTTCGCCCCGGTGAAGCTTAGAAGTGGGGACTATTCATTCAAATATTCGATTCTTCGCCCCGGTGAAGCTTAGAAGCGGGGTCTATACATCCAAATACTCGTTTCTATGCCCCCGTATAGCCCAAAACACTTGAACTATACAAATAGACATATTTAAATCCACATAAAACAAATCACG
>SAMEA104315420__coassemble_106_pt1 | contig 110557 bp, 120 predicted proteins | sample SAMEA104315420__metabat2_low_PE_001 | metagenome-assembled genome bin SAMEA104315420 (sample SAMEA104315420) | gut metagenome | biome: Monkey gut; feature: monkey-associated habitat; material: faeces | place: China | collected 2013
AATGGGGCGTGATTCAAAGAATCACACCCCAACACTTGACATAGAGCCAAAATTAAAAAGCCGTCTTATCCGACACAATCTGACGGATAAGACGGCAAATCTTTATTCTCCCCAGTAATCAATCGACTCTTGCGTTCTCCCCGACATTCCAAAAAGCTTCATCATAAAGTCTTCTCTTTCGTTGAACATCTGAGCAACGATAATTTTCTGTGGTTCAATTTGATAAATAAAGTAATTATGTCTCACAAACACATAGTAGTAATCTGTATCAATATCATACATTTCTGCAATTCTGACTCCACTATCAGCAAACTGCTCTAGTCTTCGAAGTGCAGTAGTCATCTCCTTAATGGAGTTAATGGCAAACTCATTACCATATTTATCAACTAACTCTGCTTTAAGCACCTTTAGTTTTCGCCTTACAATCTGCGAGTATTCCAATTTTATCAAATTACACTACCCCCAGCTCCGCTTCAAGATCATCTGCAGATATTGTACCCTCTTCACGAATGGACTTCTCCGCTATAGCCATTTCATACTTGAATTTATATAAAGCCAATTCTTTTTCAATGTCATCAAGCTCGCCCATATCAATCATTGTGATATTTCCATGACCATTCTTTGTAAGATAAACTCTGGAACCATAACCAACTTCACTAACAACCGCAGTATAATTTCTTAATTCAGAAATAGGTTTAATATTTGGCATTTCCATCACCTTCCTTAGAGATATTTATATTATAATAATATATCCATCTCTCTATTTTCGCAACATAATTTAGTGATAAATTTTACAGCAAACATTGCCAACTATTAAGAAACATATTCATTAGTCTCATTTACCTATGCGCAAAGCTATCAGCGGCGTAGAGTTCACAACCACTCTAGGCATTCTTCATAATCTGCCGTATTTGAGCTTTGCTTACACTCTCATATATCTCACTGGGCAATTCTATCTTTATTACTTCTATATCGAACCGCCTTATACTTTCAGCAATAAACGACTTCCCAAGCAGATATCTCTTAACCTTATCATCAGCAACAAAAATCACTTTTCGATACCTAACACCTTTACACTTATCAAGCAGAAGCATTTTCAATATATCCTGTGAAACTTTGTGCTGTTGTCCCACTTTCAGATTCCCTATATGTGCATAAATCTCACATACTATCTTTTCTGTTTCCGAATACAAATCAGGCTCTATATGTACCCCTTCTCCAATTACCACTTTTGCATTGTGTTCAAACTTGCATCCCAACATATTTTCAGCTTCTGTTGCAATATAACACTCTGCATTTTGCTGTTCTCTTGAATCAGACTTACTTTTCTCCATCATTTCTTATCCTCTTATAATCCAACACATGACAATAGCTACAATAACAACTACTATCACAGATACCGTAGTTGAGGCATTCGTTTGATGATTATTTTCCAGCTCATCCATGATAATCAAATCCTCTTCATCTTGGATTCCATTTTTATTAAAATCCATTCCCATAAATCCACACCTCACTTGTTCTGTTGGATAATAGTACCACTGATCATATTTTGAAATTTCTTTTAATTTAATATCCTTAATCGTATCATAATAGATCTTCTGCAACGCCTTGCATGTGCCCAGCAGTTCGCATTTGTTACATCTGGCAGCTTTTTGTCAACCAGATGGTATTGCTGCAAACTGTCAGTTACAAGGACTCCCTTATAGTCCTTGTAAAAATCTAGAGGTTTTTGATGATCACGCCCCTTCTGATATTCATAGATCACGATTGGACGCCTGGTATAAAACTCTCCGGAGCGGTGCACCCACATATATCATTTACTGTTGGGGTGGTCGCTGTCTGCTATCACCTGCGTTGGGGGTTCATCAAAATGTGTTTTTTCGTATATAGCATCATTGCCATATATCTCTTTGCAAAATCATTTGCTTGTGCTTCTGTCATTTTTATATCAAATAACACCTCATCTGGTATTTTCATAGCTATCGTACACATCTGAAACACCTCCAATTTTTTATATTTATTATATCGTCATTTTTTTATTCTAACAGCAGAAAAAAAGTAACTCCTTAAATTTTAACAAAAAAATCCACAGAACAGATTTCTCTATTCTGTGGAAATGTCACACCCATTTTCTTTACTTTTGGCAAGACACCTAATATACCTGTCACATTAACGCCCAAATACTTTGCAGTTCTAGCCGTATGCATCAATTTTATTAGGTCTGGTGGTTGCGATACTCCATCCATAAAGCGTGCCTTCAAAGCGCGAGTCTGTCAGTTCCGCAATAGCAGCGGCTGACACATAGTATTTTCCGTCAATCTTGTAACAAGAAATTCCGACTACTTCGCCATCCCACACAAAGCTTGTGGTTGGAACGGTTACTTTATGCTTTTTGCCGTTGCCTTTCTTCAAAGTCGCTTTCTTTCCCTTATACGGCGTCATACTGTCAGCGATAATCGCATCGTGCGCCTTATCATATGTTACGTTAAAGGATTTATTTGTTTTTGACATCAGATATGCGATATCATCTAACTTATAGTAATAAAGACCATCCATCTTATAAGCTTCCACGTATCCGCCGCCGCTATTTTTATTACAATAGATCCAAAGCTGTTTCGTCTCTGCTTTCACCTTTTTGGAATATTTATTGCCGGGGTAATAGTTCATTGTTTCATGACCCAGATCCATGGTGTAGCATATTGTTCCATTATAAAGTATTTTGTATATCGTCGTCTTTTCCTTATAATCCGGGAAGTCCTCTGAATAATAGCTGTATTTATTGATTCCATACACAGTAGCGATGTCGCCATCCTCCATATGATAAGAACCATTGATGGCTTTTATTTTCTGCAATGCCTTATAATTATTCGGATTCATATGGTACTTTTTCAGGATTTTCAGAGCCTCCGCTGAATATGCGGTGTTGCCCAGCGCAGACCACGGTGCGTCGAGAACGAGCTTTCCCTTCGGTTTTCCAAGCTTTTTGATATCTGCGAGCGAATAATAATCTTCAAATCCGCCCAGATATTTTGTCGGGATATAGCACTTCTTTGAATTAAACCACACCTGTGAATAACCGCTGCTGGCATTTTTCTTAACGACCTGAAGCATAGCACCTTTTTTCACAGCTCCCTCTACAGAGGCCGACGCATTTGCCTGTGAAGTAATATCGACCGGATCATCCGCTGTGACAACCGCATTATATTGCATCGTCGGCTTGTTCTCGTCTGAAAACCGCAAATTTACATATCTGGCATTGACATAGTAAAGTCCCTGCTTGAAATAAATCTGATAATGTCCATTGATCGGAGTCGTCTTTGTCACCTGGAACAACTGATTTGTCTCAATCAGTCCCGCAGCCACATATTTATCACTCGCCGGAGTTGTCTTTACATAAATATTACAGGTTGCTTTCCCTGATGCTGTAATCTCTGGTATATCTAACTGCTGATTTCTCGCATCAGTGATGTAAACATACTTGCGCGGCATAAAATACACGCCCGGCTTCCAGCTGGCATACTGCTCCGTTCCAAGTCCGCCACAGGTGCTGGTAAGTCCCTGTCCAACATCGATTCCACCCGGACTCCAGATAGCGATAAGCAGTCTGACTCAGTTCCTCAATTCTTTTTTTATGATAGTTGATCGGAGGTCGACCCGGATAGAAATATGCCTTTGCTACCGTCGTGTATACCACAGCCTTACCCCAATAACTGCTCTTGAGGCTAGGCGGCATCTCGCGGGGAATCCATTCATTCGGAACCGTCCGTCCATAGATTGCATATACTTTTCCCTTTGTGTTCTCCTCACTTCCATACAGATACTTCGACAGAAAATCCATATCTAACGGAAATGGATAAAGATCGGCATTCGGATCTTCTGTCGGGTAGGCTACCGATGCAGCAAATGCATCTGTCGGAATCAACGTGATCATCATAGCTATGATCAGCGTAAATATGACTGATTTTTTTAAACCGGTCATTCTTCTTTGACTTACAACTTTCATAACACCCCCCTTGTGTGATCGATTTTCTTAGTCAGATTATATAACGTATAATATAGGCATGTCAAGCCCATGTGCCTTGCACAAGGTTCACCCTGTTCTTCATCAAATCCAAACTCATAAAAAAGACCGCTATTTACTCAATGACATTCGATACAGAAATTCTGCTGCCTCCGCTCTTGTACAAGCGGCATCCGGATTGAATTTTCCTTTGCGATTTCCCTTTACAATCCCCTTCTTTTTTGCCCATGCCACTGCCTGCGCGTAATATTTATCAGAAGAAACATCTTTAAAGGTTCCTGTTTTCTTTGCCTTTGGTTTTCCTTCCATACGCCATAACATGGTAATCACCTGTGCTTTGGTAATGGTATTATTTGGTTTCTTTCCATCGGAAATTCCATTGTCCTTCGCCCAGACCTGCGCTTTACTATACCATTTCTTTCCGCCTGTAAGATCGGCATCATCCCACCTTGCCAAGGCAGTCCAAAGCTGGGCGCGGGTAGCTGCTGCATCAGGGGCAAAGGTGGTGCTGCTCTTTCCGTTCATCAATCCGCGCGAACTTACAAAGTCGATGGAATCCTTCGCTTTATGCTTTCTGGTATCGGTGAATTTTTTTGCATTGTCTACAATCTTCACGGTGGTATCTTCGTCTATTGTCAACCGGATACCATTTCTTGCAGCAACAGATTTCTTTACAATTGCCTCGGTACCATCTGCTTTAACAAGGACAGCAACCGTACCTGCTGTCATATTTTTAACCGGAATGAGTACTTTAGCCTTCCTTGCATTCTCCGGAAGATTAATGGTTACTGTGGATGCAGATTCTATCTTTTTACCCGCCTTTACTTCAACCGGAAGCTTCACTGCTTTACCTGATTTCTCAGCATTTGCGATCGCCTTTTCGCTAATCTGCACTTCCGCTGTGATCGTACCCTTCTTGTCTTTCTCTATTGTAGCAGTAGTTCCGTCTGCGTCCTTGATGTCCGGCTGAATCACCGTCTCCGCAGATGAATTCTCACCTGATGTGGTATCACTGCCGGAAGAACTTCCTTCACCTGCTGAGGTACTTCCTCCCGTTGAAGATCCACCTCCTGCTGATGATCCGCCTCCTGCTGATGATCCGCCTCCTGCTGATGATCCGCCTCCTGACGTTGTTCCTCCGCTGGCATCCGCTTTTTTCGTTACGGTTACGGTAACACGGTTACTATCGGCCGCAAGATATTTCTCATTATCCCCGGAATAATGAGCAGTAAATGTATAAGTACCAGCTTTATCAAGGCTGATCGTCTGTGCCGCCCCTGTGCCGGATATCGGCATATAAGGATCTACCGTGTAATTCACACCACTTAAGTCCACACCAAAACCTGACGTTTCGCTGACACTTAACGCGACCTGTTCACCTTCGGCCACTGTATTCGGACTTGCTGTCAGCAGAATGACCGGAGCTTTCTTGACTGTGGGTGAAGGTGCGATATATTCACTCCATCTTGCAAACAACTCCGTATCTCTGTCGTATGTTCTTGTTAAATCAACTTTTTCACCATCTGCGCCATCTGACGTATACCATCCGTCAAACACATAACCTTCACGGGCCGGTGCCGGAAGATCTCCGAGCTTTCCATTGATTCCGGTCGTTTTCGTTGTGTTTTCTCTTCCGTCTTTATAGTAAAAAGTAACTGTATAACTCTTTGCAGGCTCCGGCGCCGGCAAGATATCCTGGCCTTTGTTTGGAAGTGTTCCTTCGTAAGCAAGAACCTTGCCCTGCTCATCCCTCACTGCATATCCGACTGTGTCACCGATTCGCAGATCTGCATTGGACGGGATGGTATATAAGAGGGAACAGTTTTTCAAACCGGAATCAAAATCACTTCCATGATATTCCAACGTTCCCTTCGGGCGGAAATTGCCCTTTTCCATCCAAAGCGGAATCTGGAACGTCTTTGACGCTACTACAGACTGACCATCAGCAGTCGCAATTGTTCCGTCAGCATGGTTTACCCATACCTGTAATGTCACCTGACTGAGCTTTGTATCGGAAAGGTTCTGCACGATCGTACGCAGTTCAAGCTCCTGCCCCCTCATCTTTTCTGGTTGAAAAGCAATTTTATATGCCCCTGTCAAAAGGCGTGACCTTTTATCCGCGTCAAATCTGCCATAACCCGAACCGGTTGCATCACTAAAATCTGAAAGCTTCGTATATGCATCTGTGCGTTTTGTCACTTCCGGCTCTGCCACATAGAGATCCGGTCCATCTGTGACCAGCTGCCGCATCCGCTTATTTCCCTGCAGCTTACATACCTCACAGAAATCATAATCTGTCCAGCGCATCATACATTCACGGCTGGAATTGTAAATCTTATCCGTATCAGAATCCGTATGCGGAACACTGTATGTCTTCCGGAAGCCCAGCAGCTGCTTCCATTTTACCTGTTCAGGATTGCTGATTACCGTTCTGTTTAGCGAGGTTTTTTCAGCCGCTTCTCCCATAAAAGATCCGCTGTTATACTCGTCTCCGAGCCACAACAGCCCATGACCAAGCTCATGCGTAAACGTTTTGACTGCACGATCGCTGTATGCAGGGCTGACAATATAATGGAATCCGGATTCAAGATTGTTGGATGCCCCACCAAAATCCTTTGCAGAATTGACCAGAAGTACGAACTGGCTGATGTAGTCATGTACATATTTATACTTTTCATAATCTCCATCTACATTCGGATCTGTCTGCTGCGGAATATGGGCATCATGCACTTTCTCGATAAATGCCGGTCCGATGCATCGTTCAAAAATATGATTTTTCCATGTACTTCCGTTCACGGATATATTCTGTCCCAGCACATCAAAAAATGTGCTGTCGTAATCGGATTGATCTCTGTACGTTTTATCCGATGCCGTGCATAATGCATATACATTGAAGCGATCCTTGTACGTCTTATATGGCTCATACTGCATCGCGCCATCCCATAACCGTCTGGCATCCGCAACAAATTGTCTCTGCTGTCCTTTTGTATAACCTTCGCCGCAGATGACGACAACCATATTCTCATTATCGCTGCGCGTCTTCTGGATGACCTGGATCGGTATCGTTGTAGATTCGTATTTCTTGCTTTTAGAATAATTCGGTCCAAGATATAACTGTATACTCTTGTCAAGCGGAACATCCCACTCCTGCCCCGGTGTCGGTCCGTCTCCGGAAACCTTAAAGTTTTCCTCCGGTTTGTTTACTGCTGCACCAACATAAGGGGAAGCAGCCGTACCGTTTCCACCAGTCACCTGATAATATTGCGTATCAAGATAAAAAGCCGGACGGACGCCATAAAACCCTAAATAAGGAGAGGTTCTGCCTACTCTTCCATCCGTCTCCACATAACGCATATCGTGGTTACAATCCGTTACCGGAGTCCGAAGCCAGTAAGGCCACTGCATGCCACCCTTATAAGCAATATGATAACTGCCTCCGAGCTGACTGTTATTTTTATAAACCTTGTTTATCTGCTTTACATCCATTAAGAATACTTTATCCGTAACGTTCTCATAATAGGCCTGATCAAATCCGTTAGCGGCTGCTTCTATATTTGTGTCATAAGGCAGATCTGCCCCCTGACCTTCGATCATTCCCGCATTATATTCCGGATGGGATACGATCGAACGCTGGGTTACCGTTTTAATCGCTGTGATCTCGTCCTCTTGAAAGCCGTTTAAAAAGCCGGCTACCTGGTCATATGGATTCTCTCCTACAAAGCCACTCTTTGGAGGGTTGCCGCAAAGCCATTCTACCTTCCCGGCTTCCGCCTTGGAATTCAGCCAGGAACGCATATTGCTGTCACGCCATTGATTTGAGCCATATGTCCCACGCTTTAAGTTACGGCTGTGTGAACGCGTAGCGCTGTTTTCACTTGTTTTGGCATCATAAGCCATCGTTGCCAGCACCTGGTCGGAGAGCATGAGCGGTCCTATCTCATCAACATCGACGCAACGCCATAAGATTGGTTTCTCATCATAGGTACCCATCTGAATATAGTCTCCTATATGGATTTCGGTTGCCTTCTCAGCTGCTTTCGCTGTCTCCGTCACCGGAATCGATAGCGCCGACAGTATCATACAAAAACACAACACTAGAGGAATCAATTTTTTTCTCATAAGCATCTTTTACCTTTCTTTTTCTCTGGAATTCATTTATTGTTACATGGTCTGATGGCAGCTGTCAAGCCACAACACACATCTACTTTCTGAACCTACTTTCCGAAACTACTTTCTGAAACTAAAATAAGCTCCGGTCTCCTTCATTCCACCTCTGCATTCCGCAAGCTCACTGACCGTCACAAGCTGATAGCCCCGTTTCACAAGCTCCGGAATAATCGTTTCCGATGCGCTTGCTGTGGCACTGTAGAGGTCATGCATTAACACAACATCACCGTCCTTCACATGATTCAACACAGCCCGCTTCGTACTGTCCGCGTTGCGGGTTTTCCAGTCCAGGGTATCGATCGACCATATGATGGAAGGCTTTCCTACCCACTTCTTCACATTCTCATTCGTCGCACCACCTGTCGGACGCATGATCACAGTTGTCTGTCCCGTTACCTTTTTGACCGCCTCGTCCGTCCTGCTCATCTGCTCCTTTACACCGGCTTCACTCAGGCGCGGCAGCGATTTATGCTCGTATGTATGGTTTCCGATCTCGCATCCCATATCATATGCCTTCTTCACCGTATCCGAATATGTCGGAACGCGATTGCCTACAACAAAAAATGTAGCGACCGCATCATTCTTTTTAAGGGTTGTCAGGACACGCGGTGTATAGATCGATGGTCCGTCATCATAAGTCAGAGCGATCATTTTCTTGTTCTTGTCAATTTTTCTTGTCAAAACGCCTTTTTCATCAAACACACACAGGTAGTGGGAAATTGTTTTCCTGCCCGTCACCATTTTGCCATTCTTCGGTGAAAAATAATATTTCTTTTTATGGATCGTTTTCCAGCCGGTCTTACGCTTTCCGCTGTCTGTAAAAAAATAGGTTGCTTTACCAATCTTTTTTTTGCCGGTATATGCTTTTCCGCTTTTGCCAAAATAATATTTATTTCCTTTTACTGTCTTCCATGAATTTCTGATCTTCTCACCGTCTTTATAGAAATAAAGATTCCCTTTTTCATCCCTGATGAGCCCACGTAATAAAGGCTCCGGTTCCGGTGTATCCTCTTCTTCTGTTGACAATTCTTCCTGCTTGGTCTCCGCCTTCTCATTGTCATCCAAAATCACATCCTCTGTCCCCTGCTGTATATCTACCACCGTCTGTGCCTTTGCCGCTGTAATCAATACATCCTCCGGGATCAATACTGCCACGATCAAAAACAGCAGAAACATTCTGCTGATCCGCAATGCCTTTTTCCACTTAAGCATGTTACCTTCTCCTCTGTTATCATCCTTTTATCTATTGTTATCTATCATCATAACCCAAACCGCGCAATAACTCTATCAAATTATTTTAAAGAATTTCTTAATATCACTTTGCTTTTTTCATGCATATCTTATAGTGTACCTGCATATATGAAAGGATGGGAAAATTTATGCCAAGATTTACAAATCAGGCTCAATTGCGTTACGGCAATTCCGTAACAAATTCAAACATTGCGGTGGGTGAAATCCTCGAAGTATTGTCTATGACGAAGACTGCGGTCCGCAGCCAGTATGATCCAAACGGTCATATCACTTATGTCATCAGCATTTTAAATTCGGGAACGCTCCCCGTCAACGGACTCACCGTTACTGACAACCTCGGAGCTTACACATCAGGTCTGACCACTCTGACTCCGCTCAATTATCTTGCCGGTTCCGTCAAATATTACATCAACGGAACTCTTCAGGCAGCGCCTGCTGTCACTGCGGGACCGCCTCTATCCATCACCGGAATCAGTGTTCCGGCGGGTGGAAATGCAGTCATTGTATATGAGACGCAGGTCAATGAATTTGCGCCTCTTGCAACAGAGGCAGCAATCACAAATACTGCGACCGCAGACGGTGCCGGCATTACTGCTATCACCGCAGAAGAAACGGTAGGAGTTCTCTCCGCACCACTCCTTGCGATCACAAAATCAGTCAGCCCGGTACCTGTCACGGAAAACGGAACTTTAACCTACACCTTCCGTATCCAGAACTCCGGTAATACCGCTGCCGATGCCGCAACAGGCGTCGTTGTGACTGACACGTTTAATCCGCGTCTGTCCAACCTGACAGCCACACTCAACGGTACAACACTTACACCAACCACGGATTACACTTATAATGAAGCTACAGGAGAATTTGCAACCGTTGCAGGACGCATCACCGTTCCTGCTGCAAGCTTTGTTACTGATCCTGCAACAGGCGCGATCAGCACCGATCCAGGAGTCACCACCCTCACGATTTCCGGAACCATCTAAAATAAGGGGCAGCCTGCGCTGCCCCACAAATTTATTTTCTAAATGGATATCTGTTTTTATTCCCTACAAGCTATCCCTCATACTACAAGCCATCTCATACTGCGCCTTGTGCCGCGCCTCGACCAGATCCTTCGGGTAGCGGATCAGTCCATGATTCTCATGCGGATCATTGAAATAATACCCCTCATCATCATAACCAACGAGCAGCATACAATGCTCGTTCGACCGCCATGTAAAAGTTTCTCCGCTATCAAGCAGCTTCCACTGTGGTCCGATAATTTCTTTCTTCATATCAATGCATGCCCAAAACACGACCGGCATATCCTGATCGATGTACCGCGTGATCAAATCCTGCATCGAAGTTCCTGTCTCCTCAACAACCTTATATTTATCGCCCACAACTTTCTGTAGAGCCTCACGGATTACCGGCGCATAACAACCGAACGAATCACTGTCATACGGGCTTCCACAGAAGGCCTCACGCGGATCGGGTCCGTACAACTGCCCATCCCGCTCCTTCATCGCAACGCACGGAACATACTTCCGGATAAACTCATCTACCGAAATCTCATATCCAAGATACTGCAGGAGCATCGTTGCCGATACGCTTTCGCACCCTGTCGGATACGCAACACTCTGATCAATATACGGAACTTCAATTATCTTTTTCATCTTTTATCCCTCTTTCCTTATCTGTCCATATTTGGCAATTGCAAAATGCCCGTGGCGGCACTCTCCGGCGGTGACCGACACAGACATTTCGCAATCACCAGATATGTCCACACGAAGTAAAAGCAGCGTGCCATCAACACGCTGCTTCACAATACCTCTATATATTACGCTGCCACTTTCTTCTCACGCGAAGCAAACAACCGCTTCATGACCGTCAGCACAACAAGTAAGATCACAAGACTGCTGCCCAGCGCAATCCACCAGCTCTGCGATACCCCTGCGATAATGTAACCGATAAAACATACGACTGCAACCACTGCCGCATACTGCATCTGCGTGGTTACGTGGTTAATATGGTTGCTCTGCGCTCCGGCAGATGACATAACTGTCGTATCGGAAATCGGAGATACATGATCGCCGCATACCGCACCGGCAAGAACTGCCGATACGGAGATGATCATCATCTCAAGCTTATCCGTTCCAGGGAACATTGCGATTGCGATCGGTACAAGGATTGCAAAAGTCCCCCAGCTTGTTCCGGTAGAAAATGCGAGGAAAATTGCTACAAGGAACAGGATTGCCGGAAGCAGCAGACTCGCTGAAGCACTTGCTCCCACCGCATTCTCAACAAACGTGCCGATTTCCAAGGCGTCACCCATGCCTTTTAATGTCCATGCGAAAATCAGGATTCCGATTGCCGGGATCATCAGCTTAAAGCCTTCCACAAAACTGCCCATGAAATCTTTAAATGTAATGACTTTACGTGGCAGATATAAAAATAAGGTAACAAAAACCGTAACCATCGTTGCAAAAATCAGACTCGTCTCAGCATCGCATCCTGCGAACGCACTGACCACATTATCGGCACCACCCAGATATCCGGTGTAGATCATCGCGCCGATCGCGGAAACGATCAGTACCGCAACGGGAAGCACCAGATCAATCACCTTGCCCTTTGTAGAAACTTCTTCCTCTTTTACCTGCTCGAACTCCTCTGCGCCGGATGTAAAGAGATCGCCTCTGGCCGCATTGTCTTCATGCTTTTTCATCAAGCCGAAATCGAAATTTGCCACGATCACATAAAATACCATGACCAACGTTAAAATTGCATATAAATTGTACGGAATCGTGCGCAAAAACAACTGGAAGCCCGAGATTCCCGCATCCTCCGGCACATAGGAATTGACGGCTGCCGCCCAGCTGGAAATCGGTGCAATAATGCACACCGGAGCAGCGGTGGCATCAATAATATATGCCAGCTTTGCACGGGAAACCTTGTAACGATCCGTAACCGGTCGCATAACCGAACCGACTGTCAGGCAGTTAAAATAATCATCTACGAAGATTAAGATACCAAGTCCTGTTGTCGCAAGCATCGCACTCTTTTTCGACTTAATCTTGTCTCCGGCCCACTTACCGTATGCGGCCGAACCGCCGGACCTTGACATAAGCACAATGATCATTCCGAGCAGCACATCAAAAATAAGAATATTTAAATTCATGCTGCTTTTCATGATATCAAACAACGCGGTAAACGCATTCCACGGATGAAATCCCGTATAAAGCAGCGCACCCACTGCGACTCCGATAAAAAGGGAACTGTACACTTCCTTCGTCACAAGTGCAAGTATAATTGCAAGAAGCGGCGGTACCAGTGACCACCATGTACCGATAAACATTGACGCATCCATTTTCAAAACCATCCTCTCTCATTTGTTTCACTACATAACACTTCTTTCATCATACACATAAATTTGATGTATGAAAAGTAGTTTTTGCACTTTTTGCACGGAAATTGCATATCTATCCATATACCATCAAAAAGGACCGACGTGTGCTCTTGTCCGGAGCCACATCGATCCTTTCTTTTTATTATTTGTGTAATTACATAATCGCAAACTATACCGTTTTACGTCCGCAGCACTGCTTATATTTCTTGCCGCTTCCGCAAGGGCACGGATCATTCGGATATACCTTTGCATGCTCACGCTTCTTCGGCGCATTTGCTACAGTCTCATCCTTATTGGTTCCGGTTACCTTGGCAACCTGCTCTCTCTCAACCTTCTGTTCAACCTGAACGTGGAACAGAAGACGGATTGTATCTTCCTGAATTGCAGAAATCATCTCATCGAACATATCAAAGCCAGCCATCTTGTACTCAACAAGCGGATCTCTCTGACCGTATGCCTGAAGTCCGATACCCTGACGCAGCTGATCCATATCATCGATATGATCCATCCACTTACCATCAATTACCTTAAGAAGAACAACACGCTCCAGCTCGCGGAACTGCTCGATCTCAGGGAACTCTGTCTCCTTTGCCTCGTAGAGAAGTACTGCCTTCTCCTTCAGATGCTGCTTAAGTTCCTTCATATTCTTCACATCAGAGATACTCTCCTCTGTGATCGGCTCAAGCGGAATGATCGGAAGAATCAGTTCGTTGAGTTCATTTAAATCCCACTCTTCACGAGGAATCTCATTGGAGATACAGGTGTCAACCGCCTTCTCAACCTGATCCTGGATCATCTTGAAGATGACATCTCTCATGCTGTCTCCGTTCAATACCTTACGACGCTCAGAGTAGATGATCTCTCTCTGATCATTGTTTACCCGATCGTACTCTAACAGATTCTTACGGATTCCGTAGTTGTTGTACTCGATCTTCTCCTGTGCCTTCTCGATCGCAGAGGTCAGCATCTTATGCTGGATCTGCTCGCCTTCCGGCACACCAAGTGTTGTAAATACGGACATCAGTCTCTCTGATCCGAACAATCTCATCAGATCATCTTCAAGAGAGATGAAGAACTGTGACTCACCCGGATCTCCCTGACGGCCGGAACGTCCACGCAGCTGGTTATCAATACGGCGGGACTCATGTCTCTCGGTACCGATGATCTTCAGACCGCCGGCAGCCTTTGCGTCATCGTCAAGCTTGATATCCGTTCCTCGACCGGCCATATTGGTGGCGATCGTTACGGCACCGTGCTGTCCGGCCTGTGCAACAATCTCAGCCTCAAGTTCATGGAACTTTGCATTCAATACCGTATGCTGGATACCTTCGCGCTTCAGCATACCGCTGATCAACTCAGAAGTCTCGATCGTGATGGTACCAACCAGAACCGGTTGCCCCTTCTCATGTGCTTTCTTAACTTCCTCTACAACAGCCTTAAATTTCTCTTTCTTGGTCTTATATACGGCATCCTGATGATCGATACGGGCGATTGGACGGTTCGTAGGGATCTCGATTACGTCCATTCCGTAGATATCACGGAACTCTTTCTCCTCGGTCAAAGCGGTACCGGTCATACCTGCCTTCTTATCAAATTTATTGAAGAAGTTCTGGAATGTGATCGTCGCAAGGGTCTTGCTCTCACGCTTTACCTTCACATGCTCCTTCGCCTCGATTGCCTGATGTAATCCATCGGAATAACGTCTTCCCGGCATGATACGTCCGGTAAACTCATCGACGATCATAACCTGATCATCCTTCACCACGTAATCCTGATCACGGAACATAAGATAGTGTGCACGAAGTGCAAGGATAATATTATGCTGGATCTCAAGATTCTCAGGATCCGCAAGGTTCTCAATATGGAAGAACTGCTCAACCTTATGCACACCTTCCTGTGTCAGGTTGATCACCTTGTCCTTCTCATTTACGATGAAGTCTCCGGTCTCCTCCTGCTCGATTCCCATGATGGCATCCATCTTGGAATACTCCGGCACATCCTCACCACGTGTCATCTGCTGCGCAAGAATATCGCAGGCCTCGTATAACTTTGTGGACTTGCCACTCTGTCCGGAAATGATAAGTGGTGTTCTTGCCTCATCGATCAATACGGAATCGACCTCATCGATGATCGCGTAATGTAAATCTCTCTGTACGAGCTGCTCCTTGTAAATTACCATGTTATCACGCAGGTAATCGAAACCAAGCTCGTTGTTCGTTACATAAGTAATATCACAATTGTATGCCTCGCGGCGCTCATCGTTGTCCATACTATTAAGGACAACACCTACCGTCAGTCCGAGGAATTCATGTACCTGACCCATCCACTCGGAATCTCGCTTTGCCAGGTAGTCATTAACCGTTACGATGCAGACTCCCTTGCCTTCCAAAGCGTTCAAGTATGCCGGAAGTGTGGATACCAGTGTCTTACCTTCACCGGTCTTCATCTCAGCGATACGTCCCTGATGCAGGATGATACCACCGATAATCTGTACTCTGTAATGCTCCATGCCAAGGACACGGCGTGCAGCCTCACGTACGGTTGCATATGCCTCCGGAAGAAGATCATCAAGTGTCTCTCCCTTCTCCAGACGCTCCTTATATTCTTTTGTTTTCGCTTTCAGCTCATCATCAGAAAGAGCTGCCATCTGATCACGATAGGACTCAACCTTGTCAACGATCGGATAAATGCGCTTTAACTCCCTCTCACTGTGTGTACCAAAAAGTTTGGTGAATGTACTCATAATATATAGCTCCTAACTCGCATAGAATACTCGTATTGTATCACTTTCCATAATTTTTCACAACTCCATATGGCGTAAACGTTTTATGAACTTTTTATTAACAAGCTGCCGGATGCACTGTATAAACTTTTCAAAAAATTCACGCATTTCATTGTAAAATGCGTCCGCCGTTGCTATAATTGTGGCGAAATGGCTGAGCCATTCAGAGAGTACACAAGAAAAAGGAGGAATTTCATATGTCATATTTATATAAGACAAAAGGCACATGTTCCACACAGATTGAAGTAGAACTTGATGGCGATATTGTAAAAGACGTTAAATTTACCGGCGGCTGCCACGGAAACTTACAGGCAATCCCGCGTCTCGTACAGGGAATGACGGTTGATGAGGTTGAGCGCCGTATCGGCGGTATCCACTGCGGAATGAAGAACACTTCCTGCGGTGACCAGCTCGCCAAAGCGCTTCGCGAGGCATATAACGCCCAGCAGAACGCGTAATTCATACGGACATCCATTCTTTTTCCGGCTATCTGCTCATATAATTTCTAAGAACATTTCTCAGGAGTTATTTATGAGCGGTATAGCCGGATTTTTTCATCCAGATTTTATTTTTCAGAAAGAGAACGAGCAAGTAAAAAACACAATCGAAAACATGTCACTTGCTTTACGCAGACGAGGCCCCGACCATCAGGAATTCTATTATTTCCCGCACGGATGCATGAATCATAACGCGCTCGCCTGCGGCAGCATTCATCCACAGATTCCATGTGAACCCCAGCCTGCCACCAGAAAATTCAACGGACAAAATTATACGATCATGTACGATGGTTTTATCGCAAACCTTCCCGAACTGCGTGAGGAATTGCAACGCGCACGCGTCATCACAGATGGTTTATCCCAGGAAGAACTGCTGCTTTGTGCGTTCCTGCAATACGGAACCGATTTTGTTAAGAAACTGTCCGGCGCTTTCGCAATCGCAATCTACGATGAGCGAAATAACCGGATGTATCTGTTCCGTGATCCGCTTGGTCTTAGGCCTTTGTTTTATACCGTGCAGAAGCAGGTTCTCGTTTTCGCCTCCGAACCGAAAGCGCTCCTGCAGTATCCCGGAGTCGAGCCTGTTGTAGACGCGGAAGGATTAAACGAACTGCTTTCCATGGGACCGGCACACACACCGGGGCATACCGTGTACCGTGACATCTTAGAACTCAAACCGGGTCACATGCTTGTCAGTGGCAAAGGCAGATTCTATACCGAACGCTACCATCAGTTTACGGTAAAGGAGCACACCGATTCCTACGAAGACACCGTAGCACATATCCGGGAATTACTGGATCACTCGATCCAGGTCGCAGCAAGCGCCAATGCTCCATACGCATCCCTCCTCTCCGGCGGACTGGATTCCTCCGTGGTCTCCGCGAAGCTGGCACAGCTGTCTCCTGATCCGATCGTAACGTATTCCTTTGATTTCATCGGAAGCAGCAAATACTTTCAGGCCAACAGTTTCCAGCCGTCACTCGATGCACCGTTTGTCCAGCAGATGCGTGAATCCCTGGGCAGTGACCACACAACTCTGACCTGCGGCAATGCCGAATTGTTTGATTACTTAACGCCATCTCTGGAAGCGCATGATGCCCCTGCGATGGCAGATGTCGATTCTTCACTGGTATACTTCTGCAGTAAGATTGCAAAGGATCATCCGATCATTTACACCGGAGAGTGTGCGGACGAATTATTCTGCGGTTATCCGTGGTATCATCGCTCGGAAATGTATGAATCCAATACATTTCCATGGACCAAAGATCTCTCTCCGCGGAAGTTATTATTAACGGATGATTTAATTAATCGATTAGATATTGATTCTTACATCAGTTCACAGTACCAGGCAAGTTGCAGCGAGATTGGAATTGATGGCAGCCATGCAGCAAAAGAGATACTCCACAGACGCACCTTCTATCTGACTGTCCGCTACTTCATGCAGACGCTTGTCGACCGCACCGATCGCGCCGCAGCCTACAACAGTATGGATGCCCGTGTTCCGTTTGCAGATCTTGCGCTGGCAGAATATCTGTTCAATGTTCCTTATGAGATGAAGACAAAGGATGGCGAAGTCAAGCATCTGCTCCGTGCCTATGCATCCGGTCTGATTCCGGAAGAAATCCGTACACGCAAAAAAAGCCCGTTCCCGAAAACCTACGATCCGGGTTACGAGTCTCTCCTGATTGCCGCATTGCAGAAAATCATCAGTTCCGATGGTCCGCTTCTTGCGATTGCCGATCCGAAAAAGCTTCAGGCGTTCTGCTACCATCCGAAGGATCTCGGCAAACCTTGGTTCGGTCAGTTGATGGCAGGTCCACAGCTGATGGCTTATTATGTGCAGATCAACGAATGGTTCAAAAAATATAATGTAAAATTAAGTATTTAAAAAGAACTATGTAGGCGGGCAGGAACAGGCCCGCCCTATTAGACTTCCGATACGATCATCGGTTGCAGTTGTCTTCCACGCATCGCCGCTTCAATTGTGTCCGGCAGAAGGTTCATCTTCGCGATCATCGAGTTCGGCTTACTCTTGTAATTGTCCTGACCAAACGGTACAAAATAAATATTTTTCATGTTCATCAGATTTCCGATTGTCTTGAAATTCATGCCAAGTGCATCGTTCGTCGAGATTGCGATCACAAGTGCTTTCCCGTTTCGCATATGTGCTTTTGCAGCCATCAGCACCGGTGTATCAATGATTCCGGTACATAATTTGGCTGCCGTATTTCCGGTACACGGTGCAATCACCATGATATCTAAAAAATTATTCGGTCCGATCGGTTCCGCCTGCTGGATTGTGCGTATTCCCTCATTTCCTGTAATCGCACAGATTTCATCGACAAACTCCTTCGCATTTCCGAATCTTGTATTGCAGCTTTGTGCCTGATAAGAAAAGATGGGAATAACATTCGCCCCCATCTCCGTCAGTTCGATCACTTCCTTCTTCGTCTTTGCAAACGTGCAGAACGATCCCGTGATCCCATACCCTATATTAATATTTGAAAAATCCATGGTTTCTCCTCTTCCCCTCCCAGTTTTGGATGTGTATGCCCCGTAATCGCGTCCGCTAGTATTCTCGCACTGCTTTTCGTCGTATAGATCCCGGGCAGCCCAAGCGCCGGCACCACTTTGATTCCATAACTTTCCGCGGCCACAAGATCCGTGCCTCCCGGTCGGGATGCAATATCGATGATCACAGCATCGGAATGCATCTCCCGGATCATCGGTTCTCGGATCACCATCGCCGGAACCGTATTCACAATCGTCCTGGCACCATATGCCTCCTCCGGTCCGTATGAAAATGCGACCGCCTCATGTCCTTCCAGCCTTGCCATCCTCCGTGCCTCAACACTTCTCGCAAGCACTGTCACCTTTGCGCCGAGAGAACCAAGCACATTGGCAATCTCTCTTCCGCATTTACCGTATCCGCTCACAATGATCTTCTGCCCCCGGATCGAATAATCACTGTATTTTAGAATTTCCGCGACCGTAGCCTCCGCCGTGATATATGCGTTCTGATGGACAACATTTGCATCCTTCATCAGATCCCAATACGTCACACCCGCTTCATCCATGCGTTTCTGCCACTCATCCGAGAATACGCCACCGAAGAACGTCCATCCCGCAGCCTTTCTCGTTATTAATTTCTGTTTTAACATTTTTGTCAGCCACTTGTTTTTCTCAATTTTTGAGACCGGTATCGGCAATACGATCCACCGGCTTTCCTCCAGTATCTTTACGGCATCATCCGGCGGTTCCTTTCCTCTCCAATCCAGCCGGCGTTTTCTTCCAGGAAGATACGCCGCCAGATTTTCCTGTCTCTGATCCGTGACAAACACAACAGTATTCCCAGTCATATAAAAAACGCTCCCTTCCATATAAGATATGAAAGAAAGCGTTCTGTTGTGTTAATCTTCAAACACGTTATTTTATAATCTTGTCTCTACAAAGATATCATAGATTGCCTTAATGGCTTCCTCAAAATCATCGTTGCTGACACCAATGATAATGTTCAGCTCGGAAGATCCCTGATCGATCATCTTGACATTGATATTCGCGTGTGCAAGTGCTGAGAAAATTCTTCCTGCTGTACCGCGTGTAGACTTCATTCCACGGCCTACAACTGCGATCAGTGCAAGATCTGCTTCCAGCTCGATCACATCCGGATGTGTCAGTCGACGGATGGAGCTAATTACCTGCTGCTCCTTACCCTCGAACTCTGCCTGATGAACAAATACCGTCATCGTATCGATTCCGGAAGGCATATGCTCGATCGAGATACCATTCTCCTCGAATGCCTGCAGCGCCTTACGGCAGAAACCAACCTCAGCATTCATCATATCTTTATCGATGCTTACTGCAACAAAGCCCTTCTTACCTGCAACACCGGTAATGGTGTACTCCGGCTTCTGGCAGGTGCTCTCTACGATCAGTGTACCATCTGCTTCCGGATCATTCGTGTTACGGATGTTGATTGGAATACCGGCTTTACGAACCGGGAATACTGCATCTTCATGCAATACGGAAGCTCCCATGTAGGAAAGCTCTCTTAACTCACGGTATGTGATTACCTTAATTGGCTGCGGATTGTCAATAATTCTAGGATCCGCAACGAGACATCCGGATACATCCGTCCAGTTCTCGTACATGCTTGCGTGGCATGCCTTTGAAACGATGGAACCTGTAATGTCTGATCCGCCTCTTGAGAAAGTCTGTACGGTTCCGTCTGCCTTCGCACCATAGAATCCCGGGATTACCGCACGCTCACATCCTGCAAGCTTCTTTGACAATACTTTATCGGTCTTGTCTGCATCAAAATTACCATCTTTATCAAAGAAGATAACTGTTGCAGAATCAATAAATTCATATCCGAGGTAATTCGCCATAATGATACCGTTTAAGTACTCACCGCGGGAAGCCGCATAATCGCTTCCAGCCTTTGCTTTAAAATTCTCGGAAATCTTCTTAAATTCTTCATCCAGGGAAATCTTAAGTCCTAATCCGTTGATGATGGAATCATAACGCTCCTTGATCTTCATCAGCTGAACTCTGAAATCCTCATCTGCCTCTGCCAGTGCATAGCAGGCATACAGCATATCCGTTACCTTTGTGTCCTTGGAATTACGCTTTCCAGGTGCACTCGGCACTACATATTTTCTTGATTCGTCGGCACGGATAATGTCCCCTACCTTAGCGAACTGCTCCGCACTCGCAAGAGAACTGCCGCCAAATTTTACAACCTTAACCATCTTTTTAAGCTCCTCTATGTTTTTGAGCATCCGCCCATTTCAAATTGCTTTGGTTATTATACTTCTATCTGCGCCCTTTCGTCAATTTTTTTCTGTAAAATCGCGCAATTCCTCATTCAAGATACATTACATCATATGCAATCTCTTCCGTTCCGCCATCAATTTCAAGCACCGCATAGGATGGCGGCACTCCGTACGGCGGTGATCCGATGCTTCCCGGATTCAGATACGTCACACCATTGTGCGTGGCATAAAATACTCTGTGCGTATGGCCAAAAAGCGCTGCATCCACCTCGCGTTCCTCCGCCGCATACTGCAGCGACATATAATTAGCCTTCACATTCAAGGTATGTCCGTGACAGATCAGGATATGTTTTCCTTCTATAATAAGGATCCTCTCTTCAAACTCCTGGCTGCAGTCACAGTTGCCCGGCACCTGTTCCATCGGTATATGAGGAAACTTCGTCTTCAAACGGGCTGCGTCTGTCCAGCAGTCCCCAAGATGAATGATCATATCAGGATCCGTCTCTCTTACCGCATAGATCATATTATTCACATTTCCGTGGGAATCACTCAGTACAAGTATCCTCTTCATGCATTTCTCCTTACTTTTTATATAGAAAAAGACTCCTGCGCGGCATCTTTGCCCGGGCAGAAGTCTTAAAAAAGTTCTTCTATCTATCTGTTATGCAAGTCGTTTCCACTGCTTGCTGCATTTGTAATAAGAATAGAACATACACTGTTCCGCCTGGTCGCAGCGGCTCGGTGCAGTCTCAATATTACACTGGCAGTTCACGATTGCATCTGCTTTCCCCTTACAATTTCCTTTGATCATAACATCATCTAATACTTCGTCTGACATAACTAAACTATCTCCTTATTACAATGTTTTGTTTCCGACAGAAGCTATTATACAATATATGGTAGGCAAAGGCTATAAGGCAATTCTAACAAATAGCCGGGAATCTTTTGTCGATTTTTCCACTTGACGAAATATCCAAAATAGGCTAGTGCTCCGCGGACAGTTCTCCCGTCCGCATCAGTTCCTTCTTGGAAAAGCCCATAAAATACACAAGATTGATCACAATTCCAAACACCGTAGCCGTCGGTGCTGCTGCACCGATGTACACCAGAGAGTCCGGCATCAGCTTTGACATTGCATAAGCCATCGGCAGACGCACGATGAACGACTGTGCGATTGCCTGAAACATGACAAATACCGTCTTGTTATGTCCGTTGTAATATCCGATAAAGGAAAAAAGCACAGAAGTCACAATCGCCTCGAGGCTGAATCCCTGCAGATATTCTGCCGCCTTCAGCTGATAAGCGGTCGTGCTTGTAAACAAAGAAGCCAGGGTCTGTCCACCGAAGAATGCGGCTGCTGTCATCGCAATTCCGATGCAGCCACCGATCAGCATACCATATCCCATCGACTTCTGCGCGCGGCGTTCCTTGCCCGCGCCGACGTTCTGCGCAATAAATGACGACATGGACTGCATGAGTGCGGACGGAACCAGCATGACGATCGCAACGATCTTGTTGGCGATTCCGTATCCGGAAGAGGACGCAAGACGAATCGCTTCCGTCGAGCCCATTCCATTGACAAAGGACAGAAGACACATAAACGAAAACTGTGTCAGAAGCTCCTGAAATGCGATCGGCAGTCCAAGCACCAGAAACTTCTTCACCTCACCGGAAAGTCTCAGTTCCTCTCTCGTCAGATGGAACGGAAGCTCAATTTTCTTACATACAAGAATGGACAGGATCAGGCTGACTGCCTGCGCCATCACCGTCGCATAAGCTGCACCCTCCACATCCCAATGAAAGCCTGCCACGAAGATCAGGTCTGCAACCACATTGACTGCACACGCGATACCGACAAACAGAAGTGGCAGTCTCGAATTACCGATTCCACGGAAAATGCTGCTGATCAGATTATATCCTATAATAAATACGATTCCGCCGCCACAGATGCGGATGTAGGCGATCGTCTTATCCATCGCAGCCGTCGGCGCCTGCATCACCGTCGCCAGTTCCGGGGCAAAAGCAAGCAAAAGAACTGTCATAATCGCTGCAAGGATTGCAAACGTTACGATCGCACCACCGATCACCTTGCTCAGCCGCTTCTCGTTATTCTCTCCGATGTAACGTCCCATCAGAACCGTGACTCCCATCGCAAGACCGTTTAAGACGAATACTACCATATTAATAAAGCTGCTTCCGGTTGATACCGCAGAGATACTCTCCTGCGTACCGAACCATCCGACCACAAGGATATCGACCGCACCGTACATAGTCTGCAGCACCAGTGCGCCGAGGATTGGCAGCATAAAACCAATCAGTTTCTGAAAAATTCCGCCGGTCGTAAAATCCATTTTATTATCCGACATTGTTTCTTCCTCCATCTTCTATTTTCCGTTCATCCAAAGCAGTTGTCATACACTGCTCCGCTATACTGTTTTGTCCATATTCAGTCTGTTAATCAAGTGCAGATTAAATTTATTGACAAGTTCCATGCATTTTTCATAAGACGCAACATCCTGCACCTGTCCCACAGAATGTGCATCGAGCCCGAGGATCACATCGTTACCGACTTCTCCCGGGATCTTCCAGAATCGTTCTGTCGGGTAATGCTTGGCTCCCGCTCCCATTCCGAGGATGTTGATCTCAAGCGGAATATTTCGTTCTTTCATCGCCGTACACAGTCTGGTCATCTCCCAGTCATATACGGATTCCATTCCCTGATAATTCATCAGATCCGGATGTGCCAGATACCTATAGCTTCCGGTATCCATGCCCTCGATCACACGGTCCACATACGCACGGATGCGGCTTTCATCCTCCGTCGGAGTTCCCATATAGGGGCCGTTTTCCTCACTGTCCAGAAAATGCTGTCCCATGATCAGATAATCAACACCGAGTGTGTTTACCATATTCATCTGTTCCTGATAGAATTCCGGAATGTATTCTGCCTCAAAGCCTACATAGATGCGGATATCATTTCGATATTCATCCGCGAGTTCCCGAATTGTGCGCACATAGTCCGGAGCCTGCTCCATCGTCATACGGATATGAGAAACGTATCCGTTGCGAAACGGACAAGGGATATGATCGGAGAACCCGAACTCTTTGATTCCCATTGCGATTGCAGCCTCGATGTACTCCCGCTCGGTACCGGATGCATGCTGACACCGGACGGTGTGTGCGTGATAATTTGCTGTAATAAAATTACTCATGAACTATTATGTACTTTCTGATTATTTTCCGTGCACCGCTCTATTCAAATCAAAGCGATTCAGCACGGAATTATTGTAACACAGATTTTTCTATGATACAAACAGTTACAAACTTGAGATAAAATGCTTGTCAGATTGCACAAAAGCATATAAAATAAGTTTATAAAAATTTTATTTTTTACCAAAAGGAGGGGAATAGATATGCTATTTCAAATTTACGGAAGCGGTTCCTACTGGCAGCTTCTTGGCTGGGTTATGGTCTTTGTCGGACTGATCCTCGTCAATGAGATTGCCCGCCGGACAAAATTAGGAGGTATTTTAACACTCGTTATCTTACCTGCCGCTTTAACCGTTTACTTCATCGCCATCTACATTGGCGCCGCAAGCGGTGCTGACTGGGCTTTGAATAACCAGACCTACATCCACATGAACAGCTGGTTCCATTATGCGAAGCTGTATGCCGCAACGATCGGCTGTATCGGATTCATGATGCTCAAATATAAATGGAGCATCGGTAAAACCGAGTGGTTCAAGGTTTATCCGTTCTTAATCGTTGCCATCAATATCCTGATTGCAGTCGGATCCGATATGGAGTCCGCAATCCGCGGTGCAATCGCACTCAAAGAGACAGGATCAAGCTGGTGGCTTTCTTCCGAGGGTGTATGGCTCTACGGTGGATGGTGGAACGTAGTCAACGCGATCGCCGGTGTGCTCAACATCTTATGTATGACCGGATGGTGGGGCATCTACTCATCCAAGAAAAAGGATGATATGCTTTGGCCGGATATGACATTTGCATTCATTATTGCATATGACATCTGGAACTTCGAGTATACATACAACAACCTGCCGACACACTCATGGTACTGCGGTCTTGCACTGCTTCTTGCTCCAACCTTCGCAGCATTGCTTTGGAACAAGGGTGGCTGGATTCAGAACCGTGCCAACACACTGGCATTATGGTGTATGTTCGCACAGGTATTCCCACTGTTTCAGGACAACAGCCGCTTCTCCGTTATCCCTCGCATCTATGCAGACGGATATATGGATAAGAACGTGCACCCGACACTTGCAGATCCTACCGCTCAGGGTGTGATCGCAATCGCCGCTCTGGCAGCGAATGTCATCGTCCTCGGTGTGATCATCAAGCGTTCGATCGAGCAGAAGAAGAACCCTTACAAGAACGAGATCTGGAAGGGTACAAAGGACTTCGAGCTTGCTATGGCACGTGCAGAAGAGCAGAAATAAAATCGACATTTAACACATTAAGCTGTCCGTTTTCACACGGGCAGCTTTTTTCTATTTACGGCGAAACAAAAATGTATTAACATAGAAGTGGAGTTTATACAATAGTACAAAAGTTAACACATTTTAGAAAGGGAAAATACATGATATCATGTCCGAACTGCGGTGGTAATCTCAAATTTGATATTGCCTCCCAGCAACTCACCTGTGATCACTGTCACAGTCCGTTCGATCCTTACGATTTCGACGCTAAGACCAGTGACGCAGAGGAAGAGAAATCCTATGAAAGCAATTATGAGGTAACGATCTTCACCTGCCCGCAATGCGGCGGCGAGATCTTAAGTACCGACAATGCAGCTGCCGGATTCTGCAGCTTCTGCGGTGCCTCAACAATTCTGTACAGCCGGATCTCCCAGGAGAAGCGGCCGAACTTTATTATTCCATTTAAGAAAACAAAGGAAGACTGTAAGAATGCCTATTCCGCGAAGATGCGGCATGCGATCTTCGCTCCGAAAGAATTAAAAGATCCAAAATACATCGACAGTTTCCGTGGTATCTACATGCCATACTGGGCATTCTATCTGACGCAGAAGGGTGACTTCACACTTCCTGCCCACAAAGAATACCGGCGCGGTGATTACATCATCACGGATCACTACCAGTTGAACGGTCATGTGGATGCTTACTACAAGGGACTATCCTTCGATGCATCCAGTTCTTTCTCCGACAACATCAGCGAGCAGCTTGCCCCATACGATGTCAAAGGAATGAAAGCATTTACGCCGGCATACCTGAGCGGTTTCTATGCAGATACCGCAGATGTTGATGCCTATATCTATCAGCCGGATGCGGAAGATATGATCTACGAACAGACCGAAAAAGAGGTCAAGAAAGTTCCTGCTTTCCGTTCTTTCCAGCTCGGAGACAACGGAACCACTTTCAAAACCGGAACTTTCAGCCCGAAAGTAGAATCCATCGATAGCACAATGTTCCCTGTCTGGTTTATGTCCTACCGCAAGGATGACCGTGTTGCTTATGTAACCGTCAACGGACAGACCGGTAAAGTCGTTGCCGATATTCCTGTCGATCCGAAGAAATATGTGTTGGGATCGCTGCTTCTGGCAATTCCGATTTTTGCGGTTTTAGCACTTTTTGTTACCCTGATGCCGACCACACTTCTTGCAGTGTCAACGATACTTGCAATATTGGTCGCAATCCTGTATTCTGGCGAGTTATCGAGCATCGCGAAGAAGGATTCCGGAAGTGAGGATCGCGGTGCTTTGTTCCGTAGGGACGCTTCTCCTAAGCAGGATTTCACAAACGGTGGAAACGCTCCGAATACATCGGCAAACGGAATGTCCGGCACCGCAGCGAACAATACGCAGGTAAATACCGTTTTGGTCGATACGGATAAGCATCACAATCCGATTGTCCTTGGTATGTCCATCGTCTTGTGGGTGGAACTTGCGGCAGCCCTCGCCTTAAAGGGACTGGCCTTCATCGGACTGTTTCAGGCGAAATATTCCGCGATCGCATGGTGTCTAATCACTGGTATTATGGCGATCACACTCACGATCGGTTCCGGAAATACCGGAAATTCTCCTTCGAAGAAGAGTGCACGCGGATTCGCATGGACCGGTGCTGCAGTGATCTTAAGCGCAGCAATCGCAATCCTGCATCCGGTATCCGATCTGTTCTACTACGGATGTATTATTCTTACACTGATTGCAATCGGTTTATCCTTTGTGGATATTATCGAACACTATAACATCTTATCAACACGCAGACTGCCACAGTTCGACAAAAAGGGAGGTGATGACCGTGCGTAAATGGATCCATCAAATGCATACAGGCGTTCAGTACTTTGCCTGTGCATTAACACTTATACTTCTTGTTGTCGTTCAGGTAACACCTGCTTATGCGGCAGTAACCAAGACTAACAGCGATACCAACTATGAGATGATCATCGATGACGTGGCCGGCTATTTCTCAGACGATGAGATACAAAGCCTGACCGATCTCATGGCTCAGATCACAGATTATTGTAACGTAGCCGTTGTCACAACCGAGTCACATGGTTACTCGACCACCAGGCGGCTTGCGCAGGCTTACTTCGATGACAGCTTCGGCATCCACGCAAGTGGTTCTGTCTTCGTGATCGACCGCGACCTCAACGAGATCTACTTATACAGCGCCGGTGATGCGTACAAAACCATTACATCCGCCCGCGCAACTTCGATCACAGACAACACATACATCTACGCAACTGCATCCTACGGACGCGACTATTACAAGTGCAGCTACGAGACCATGCGTCAGGTTCTGACACTTCTCGAGGGACGCCGTATTGCGGAGCCGATGCGTTACATCTGCAGCGCTTTGCTCGCAATTATTCTTGCCTTACTGATCAATTACTTCATCGTCATGTTCTACTCACGTTCCCGTAAGGAGAGCGACAAGGCGATCCTGGGCGGCATCTACTCCGGTGTTAATATCACGAATCCGAATGCAGTATTTACCAGCCAGTCCAAACGCTACAGTCCACCAAGCTCCAGCAGTGGTGGCGGTGGAAGCTCCGGCGGCGGTGGCGGCGGAGGAGGACATTCTTCCGGCGGTGGCGGTGGTCATTCGATCTAGCCGAATTATTGAGTTTAAATTTAATTTATGTACAAATACAAAATGCCTCAGGAAACCGGTTTTCCTAATATTTCGCAGGAAATCCGGTTGCCCGAGGCATTTCTATTTTATCCTATTTCGTTGTTTATTATTCTTCGTACATTTCGTTATATTTTCCTATCACCAGACCTGTGTTTGATGACCTACAATCCAAGAAAATTCTTCATCGGATTCACACCTTTCGCTTCCGCATAGATTTCTTCCTTGTGATCTCTCAAGTATTTCTCCAATATCGCAAGTTCCTTTTCTTCGAATCCCGATGATTTCTCAATGATGGCATCCGGCAGGATCCCATCCGCATAATCCTTGTTCCGGAAAAACGAAACACGCACGATATCTCTTCCGTCCTTTTTCAATCGTCCCGATACCATCATCTGTAGTTCATCCATCATACTGCCTCCTGATGTTTCTTCTTGCAACTTATATCGGCAACTTTCGTCTGTTCAAAACCTCAATCCGCAAATTAAGCTCGACTTTTCAAGCCTATCGTCATCCAGCATGCTTTACAGTGGAATACGAAGTCCCTTCGGATAGTGGTTCTTGATCATGCCTCCGGCAAGTTTACCCCATCCGATGCTGTATCCGTCAACGGTCATCAGATACCAGCCTTTCTCGCCGTCCGCCTGCAGCGTCTGTCCGTTCAGATACGCCCGCACATCCTGCGAATTTCCCGCCATATCATGTGAATGCAATACATCCTCCGGTCGCAGTGCAAGTGCCAAAGCATGCGACGGTTCGAACCGGTTTTTCTTCATCGTTCCAAGATGCAGTCCCGGTCGCAGCACCTTAAGCCCCTTTGTGGATGGCATGTTTTCCGGTACAAGATACAACTGCTCTCCAAAACGGATCAGCCTGCCTTCCGGCTTATTGCGAAGCGTCTCTTTCGCAAAATCCAGATATTCTTTCGCATCGTGTTCCGGAATGCCTTTTTCCAGTCCCTTGGCACAGTAACCTTCATAATTCTCCGATACACTGCCTACCTTCATGAGAACCGCAAGATAATGACCCTCTCCATCCACATGATGCGGGAAAAGGCGTATCGTACGCTCCAGTCCCGGCTGCGGATCCGTTGTCCACGCCGCCACACCGGACGACATCTGTGGATAATGCATGACATCTGCAATCTCAAATTCCGGATGCTTTGCTAGAAACTGACTGATCGTGCCCTCATTCTCCTCCGGCGCAAAGGTGCAGGTCGAATAAACCATTCTTCCGCCTGGCCGCAGCATCGATGCCGCACATTCTAAAATTTCTGCCTGACGCTCCGCGCATAATGTGACATTTTCCGGACTCCACTCGTCACACGCATCTGCATTCTTGCGGAACATGCCCTCTCCGGAGCACGGAGCATCGACCATGATCCGGTCAAAATACGCTTCAAACACATTCGCCAGCGACTGCGGGCTCTCATTCGTCACCATCGCATTCCGGATGCCCATACGCTCTATATTCTCCGATAAAATCTTTGCACGCGCCGGATGAATCTCATTGCTGATCAGAAGACCTTCCCCACGCATCGCAGCTGCAATCTGTGTGCTTTTGCCGCCCGGTGCCGCACACAGATCAAGAATCTTCTCTCCAGGCTGTGCATCAAGGTAAGCGGCAGGAGCCATCGCACTCGGCTCCTGAATATAATATACCCCCGCCGCATGATACGGATGCTTGCCCGGCGCATCCTCCTTCCCATAATAGAATCCGTTCGGCTCCCACGCAACCGGTCGAAGTGTAAACGGCGCCGCCGCCTCAAACGCATCCCGATCTGCTTTCAGCGGGTTTACGCGCAAAGCCTGATAGCGCTCCTTCTCATAACTTTGTAAAAACGCCGGGTATTCCTCCCCCAGCATCTGTTCCATTCGATCCAAAAAAGCCTGTGGAAGCATGCTTTCTCCTCCTGCTCTCATTCAAATTCATGATGTAATCTTAAGTTACATCTTCCGATACTCTTTCTCTATTATAATAGGAGTACTTTTCTTCGACAAGAAGTAAGTCCAAAATTGATTTTCGTTATTTTACACAAATTTATGGAAAAGGCACAAATTATATTGGATATTTAGCAGACAGATGGTAAAATGTACTAAATACAACGGATTGTGGAAATGATTACGCAATCGCACGGAGGCACAAATTGGTAAAGCGGAAATATATGCGCACACGACAACTGAAACCGGGTATGAAACTGGATCATCCGGTCGTAGACCGTCTCGGCCGCAATCTGGTTGCCCGCGGCGCAGAACTTGATGAATACATGATTGACTCTATGGTTCAGATGGGGGTTATGAGTGTTTATATTCAGGACGGCGAGGAAGAGGAGGAAGTGAAGACTCCCCCTGCGAGCGCCGCTGCAAAAAAGAATATTGAAAAGCTTCGTACCGATGACCGTTCCAAGGTCACATTGTCCGCGAGCGTCCGTGAACGTGTCGCGCAGGGAATTCAGTATGTATACAGCAATACCAGTTCTCCGGAAATGGTACAGGCAACCGACACGATCGCTTCCGATCTGCTCTCTGCCATCAACGAGAACGACGCGATCGCGATCGATATCTCCACACTCAAGACAAGTGATGAATACACCTTCAAGCACAGTGTCGATGTTGCAACCATCGCTATGATCGTCGCCAAGCAGCAGGGACTTTCCCAGGCACAGATCCATGAGATCGGTGTCACCGGCCTGCTCCATGATGTCGGCAAGACCAAGGTTCCACTTGAGATCCTCAATAAACCGAGCCGGCTCAACGAAGCAGAATTTACCGTTATGAAGCAGCACTCAGTGTACGGTTACCACATTATCAAGGATCGTCCGGAGGTTTCCCCGCAGATTGCACTCGGTGTATTACAGCATCACGAGAAGATCAACGGTTCCGGTTATCCGATGGGGGTCGGAGAGGACAAGATCTGCCCTTATGCCAAGATTCTGTCTGTGGCCGATATCTACGATGCACTCGTTACTGAACGCCCATACAAGGCTGCATACTCGCAACGAGATGCCGTCGAAATGATCATGTCCATGACGATGGAACTTGATATTACAGCAATGAAAAGCTTCTTGGAAAGCATGATCCTCTATCCGGTTGACAGTATCGTAGAACTTAGCAACGGGGAGAAAGCACGTGTTGTCCGCAATATACCGCATTACATTCTTCGTCCAACCGTGGTAGGCTTAGAAAGCGGCAAGGTGTATGAACTCGGTGAAGACCTGAATTGTGCGAGCATCATTATCCTATAATTTCATTTTCCCTCATTAAAATTTAATCTAGTTTTCATTAATAAAGCATGTCCCCGCTTAGCAAATAATTGCCAAGTATCGACATGCTTCTTATTTTTCCATATGGTATGATACTAAATTTTTATGGTAGCATATGATCTGCCGCAAGATAAAGCCGGTACCACTCTTCTCTGGTAAGTGTCACATGACTTCCATCAATGATCTCCTGCATATGCTTCCTGCTTGTCGATCCTGCGATCATCTGAATTCCCGCCGGATGACGAAGGATCCAAGCCGTTGCAATGCCGGATGGTGACACATTGTATTTGTCCGCCAGCTCATTTAATATCGCATTCAGCTTCGGATATTTCTCCTCATTTCCAATGAACACACCTTCAAAAAAGCCATACTGGAACGGAGACCACGCCTGAATCGTGATATCATTCAGTCGGCAGTAATCCAATACGCTTCCGTCACGATCTACTGCCCCTTCCGATGCCATATTCACTTCCATTCCGTTTGTAATCATATTCGAGCATGGAATGCTGAGCTGTAACTGATCGATCTCGATCGGCTGCTTGACATAACGCTTCAGCAATTCAATCTGCATCGGTTTCTGGTTCGATACACCAAAATGACGCACCTTACCGGATTTCTCCAATTCATCAAACGCAGCCGCAACCTCTTCCGGCTCCACCAGTGCATCCGGTCTGTGCAATACAAGTGCATCCAGATACTCCATATCCAATCTTTTTAAGATTCCGTCCACGGATTCCAGAATATGTTTCTTCGACAGGTCATACATAACGCCAGGAACGATACCACATTTCGATTGTACGAAAATGTCTTCCCTCTTTACATCCGTCTCTTTGAATGCCTTGCCAAATAATGTCTCGCAGTTTCCACCGCCATAAATGTCCGCATGATCAAAATACGTCAGTCCCTGTTCCACACAGAATTCGATGTGCTGTACAAGTGCAGGGATCTCCATGCTGTCGATGCGCATGCATCCCACCGCAATAGAAGGGATCTTTGTGTTTGTCTGTTTTAATTGCAATTCCCGCATATCCGTTCTCCTTTATATGTAAATTAATTTTTGATATAATTTTCATTCTCGTTAACTTTATCTGATTTTATCCATATATCAGTCTCATGCACACAGTCCCACAATAACAACACGATCACTCCGGCAGATACTGCGTATAGATATCCACATGATCATAGATGCATCTCCAGCTTGATGTTGATCCCGCCGTCACAACCAGATACTCCGTGCCATTCTTGTCCGTTGCCATACTCGCCGCACAGCTTCCGGACTGCGAGACGAAACCGGTTTTCGCACAAAGCACCGTACCATGTGTATCCTTATCCTCAATTCTGCGAAGGAACAAATTCGAGATGCGAAGTCCATCCGGATGCTGCTTCGTCTTCTCCGTCGTATAAATATGCTCGGAAAGCACCTGCCTGCACCACTCATTGTCCGTTGCCGCCTTCAGAATGACAGCCATATCATACGGCGTCGTATAATGATTCTCGTCATACAATCCAACACAGTTCGTAAAATGGGATGTCTCCGACAATCCAAGCTCGTCCAGCTTCTCATTCATCATATCGACAAATGCCTCATGCGAGCCTGCTACATAATTTGCAAGCGATACCGCAGAATCCGCTCCGGACGGTAAAATTGTTCCGTAAAAGAGGTCTCTGACTGTAATCGGCTCATCCAATTCGAATCCGGTGTTGCTGCAGTCGTTCACATAACTGTAATCTGCCACTTCCTTCGTCAGCTTTACCTTATCATCCAGCTGATCCTCCGAAATATGTTCCGCAGCAACCAATACTGTCATCACCTTCGTCATAGAAGCCGGAACGATACGCTCTCTTCCGCCTCTCTCCGCCAGAATCTCACCGGTATCCGCATTGATCAGGATTCCATGCTTGCTTACCACAGTCTCCGGCAAATCCGCGGTCTGATCCGTCTCATGTGCTTCGAAGCTCCACGGTTCATCCATCGGTTGCTCCGTCTCGGTAGCCTGCAGCTGTTCGCTTGCCATTTCCGTTGCGGAAGGAATCTCTCTCGGATTAATCTTATCCTTCTGCTTCACAACCACTGTAATCAACACAATCAGGCTGACAAGCGCCACCACGCCAATCGTACCATATCTGCGTATCATCATGCTTCTGCGCTTCTCTTCACGCATCCGCTCCGCACGTTCCTTGCGCGCCTTGTGGCGTTCCGCTTCACGCTGTTCCTCCTCGGTTGCCGCATCATATATCTCGTTCGTTCTGTTTTCGTCGCTCATTTTTGTTCCTTTTCTATTTCTGATTCCGATTTTGTACGTAAATAATTACGATTTCTTTGTCATATCATATGGTGTTGCTTACAGTAGTGATAAATTCCATCCTCTGCAACATCACCACACACATCGTCCGCAACAGCCTTCAGCTCATCCGATCCATTCCCCATTGCAACTCCGTGCCCAACCGCTTCGAGCATCGCAATGTCATTATTTCCGTCGCCAAAAGCGATTGCCTCCGACTTATCGAATCCATAATACTCCAGCATCTTCGCCACGCCAACGCCTTTACCACCGTCTGCCGGGATCACATCCACCGCGCAATCCCACCATGCTGTAATCTTCGCCTGTGCAACACCCTCCAGCAACTTCGGACGTTCCTCCATGGAACAGCCGAGCATAATCTGGTGAATTTCCTCGTTCTCTGCAACCTCTTTAAAATCATCTGCAACCTCTACGTCCAGCTTCGCGAAAGCATAATACGTCACAAGATCCTCATCACTTCCATTCGCCACCAATCGCTTCTTCGTCGCGATCGACACCGGTCTTCCCATGTTGGTCGCATTCTCGATCAGCTTATGTACGTCCTCTTGGGGAATCGGATTATCGAAGATTGCTTCCTTCCGATTGTAGCAATAGGATCCGTTAAAGGTGAGATATGCATCAAAATCCACTCCCTCAAAATGTGGAAGCGTTATCGGTGCCCGCCCCGTCGCAATGCAGATGATAATTCCATTCTTCTGCAACTGGTTCAGTGTCTCACGCATTTTATCCGTAATCTCTTTATGTTCAAATTCCAAAATCGTTCCATCTATATCAAAAAAAGCAATCTTAATATCTTCCATATATTTTCTCTCCATTATACTCGTCGCTGAATTATCGAAACAATCAACGTTACAATCATTCCAAGTGCTGCCCCGGTCGCATTCTTTCCGGTATCGATCCACGAAAAATGCCTTCCCGCAATCATCGGCTTCGATGCCTCATCTGCCCAGCAAAACACAAAGATCAAAAACATCCACCCAAGCGGCTTCTCCCACAACACAAGGCTCACGCCGCAACAAACTGTAAACAGGAAGAACAACAGATAATGACATGCAGACCGCAGGAATTCATCACTGACTCCAAGCAGCTGCGCAATATGAGCACTCTCCTGCCCACTAATATCCCCCTGCTGATGCGATAACCAGCATGCCACAAGCAATAGGATCATTGTAACGATTGGAAATGCATACTTCAAAAATATTTTCACTGTAACACTCCTATTTATCAAATATCTTCAAAAGCTCCGTCAAAGTTAATATTACTTTCCAGTAAAAAACTGGTTAACAATTTCACTGCTTTCGCATACAAGTATTGTTTATTTAATTTCTTTTTGTGATACTCCAACTCTGTTCCCTTAGTATGTTCTTCAAGGACATGAGTGAAATATCTTTCCCAACTCAAATACTTTGTGCTTTCTGAATACGCACTTGGTTCCTTTAGAATTCGATAAATAACGGGATCCTTTGAAAACATAACTTTAAGCAGCAGCCACTCAAAAGACTCCGGCGCATACAGATAACAATTCGGATGATCTGAAATATATCTGACAGTAGCCCCCATTTCCGCTCCATAAGCAGCTCCGTCAACAATAATAAGATAGATTTTATCTCTATGCTCTTCTAATTCAAGTAGTTTTACCGGAATATTCGATTTCCCCTGTGCACTATGACATTCTGCCGGTATCCGGTCCGTCAATGCACAAAACAATTCATATCCTGAATTTGAATCCTCACACATCACATAATCCGGTGTAATAACTCGTGGTGGATAACTCATTGTCTGGCTATATACATTACGTAATTCATTCAACGTAATTTCATACTCATTGTTTAATGTAACAAATTTTCCGGACATATGCATTCCATATACTTCCCTCACACTATAAGCCAGCATCGGAAGATATGCACGAGTAATCAAAACAAAATAGTTGTCCGCAGAATTAACCACAGAGGCAAACCGCTCGCTTCTCATCCAACTAAAATTCTCATCCACGAAGATAATGGATTTCGGATGTCTTTTAATAACATCTTCCCAGTCAAAATCCGTCAAAGCATAACAGCCGCAATCACAATTCAATATAATTCCACTGTTTTGCTTCTGATTCACTTCCTGCACAAGATTATACAAGGTAGTCTTCCCGGTTCCACTATCACCACGTATAATCGTAATATTACGCGACAACACAAAATCATACCGGACGGTATTATCCCCAATCTGTACTCTATGTCTACCTACCATACAATCACCTCACAAAAAGCACAGAATTGCGATACAATTCTTGGGAATCATGGCAAATAGCGCCTGTATTCTGAATCTTAAGTTCAAACGGTTCCGGGAACTCCATAAAATAGTTCAAATTAATCCGCGTATCCTGCTTATCAGCAATCTCAAGAAGCCACTTCGCACAATTCTCGCCACACGCAGTGCAATCGACCAACAACTCCGGCTTCTTATACACTAAAATAAGTGCCTTCACACCTCCCGACAATCTGGTTGTCGGTATAATGCCAAGAACCGGGCTCTCAATCGCATGGGAAGACAACACTTCCGATTGATCCACCCCCCGTATCAATTCCTTAACAAAAGGATCCTCAAACCATTTCTGTGAATACGTATGATTAAAATAAGTGTCTGGATCTGTAATTGCCCCTTCCACATCTCCGTAAACAATTGTAAGCATTCTCGCCTCCATAAAATAATCCGCTATACCAATATCCTTAGTATAGCGGATTCATAATAAAATTACAATTTTGTTTTACGCTTCTCTATTCATTGAAAAATGTTTTTTTAATTCCACTGTTCCAATGGACGGGGCGTGGAATTAAAAAAACATTTTTCATTTATACTATTTTAATACCTGAGCACTTGCATCTGCGTGTGATCTATGCTACGATGCATTCACACCGAAGGCTTTTCATTCATGCAAAATTTGCATTCACCTTTTTTATTCCCATTACATAGTAAATACATATGTAGGAGGTAACAGTATGGCAAACACACGCCACACTTATCATCTTCACTCCAAAGAAGTTGAAGAAATCATTCGCAACAACGGACTCCCCGACGAGATTTCAACCGAAACACAACTTTGGGATTTGATCATCAAGAAAGCAACTTACAGTTCCCCCAAGCTTCTGTTTCCTCTCATCTATGAAATCTATGGCAAAGACTATCCCAAGGATTCCACTGTCGTCCCACTCTCCACTGAATATTCCGTAGAGCGTTCCGACACAAAAGAACTTTCAACCATTAAGGCAGATCTCACATTCTGCGTGAATGACGCAGACATCTACCACTTTGAATGTGAAATTACATACGATGGTCAGATTACCATCCGGATGCTTGAGTACGATCTTCATGCGGCTTTAACGTTTCGAGCAGACACACAAAACACACAATTAGTCCTCGAGTTCCCAAAATCAGCAGTACTCTTTCTGCAAGGATCTAAAAAGATCCCCGATTACTTAAGCTGCCAACTCAAATTTCAGGATGGAAGCACACACGAATACCGTGTCCCGACAGTCAAAGTACAGTCCTATACTCTCGAAGAAATCAAGGAGAAACACTTATGCTTACTAATTCCATTTCTTCCAATTCGGTTTCGGCGTAGCATCCCATCCGATGCCAAGATACAATCTGCAAGTTCCCCAGATGAGCATCGTTCACTTGAAAAAAAGCTTCAGAAGTCAAAAGAAGAATTGACTTCCTTCTTCTCAGAAATTATACTTATCTTAGATCAGGAAATCGCTGACGGATTTCTAACAGAGACCGACAAGGATCTAATTTTGTCCCTGTTGCAAAAATCCATGCTTCGAATTTCTTACCGAAACAAAGACTTATGTTAGGAGGTGTACACTATGATCGTACCTGAACTCAAACTTCCAACAGATGAATATTATGAGGTCGTCCATGAAAACGACGCACTAAAGAGAACCATAAAACAACAGCAGGGCAAAATTGCTGATCGAGACGCGGAATTAGCAGAATACAAACGCATCTACGGCGAATTAAAACCTACATCTCATAATTAATTAGACCTTATCCTTCAACCGCCCATTATATATTGGGGCGGTTGATTTTTTCACTGGCTCACTTAAAAACTTACTGTTCCTTAGCATCATCCACTTCTAATACAAGCTCTTTTTCCAAATAATTTGTCACTTTTTTCGCTACATCATTCGGAAAAAGCCCCATTAGTCTATATTCCCTTTTCTCGTCATGTCTTTCTGCAACAAATCCTTTTAAATATTGCTCCCTAAAAAAAAGCTTTAGATACCAATTCAATTATTTTTTCTATCATAATGTTTCCTTACCTCTGTCAATTTTTTAAATACTGTCGGTATTGGCTTAACATAATATACATCTGTGCTGCTACTGCTCTGGCAATATTTATATTGTAACTCTCTTCGCTCTTCAAAAAAGCCTCTGTCGACATAGAATCAATACATAGAAATGCCAAAACATCATAACAAGATTTCTTTCTATTTAATCGCTTATTTGCAATACTGATTGGAACAACAAGCGTCCCTTGATAATACAAATACCAATCTGGTGTTGAATTCCTATATCCACTCCCTTGCTTTTCGCATTTTTTTGCATATTCTACTAAATTTTGCTGATAAAAATAAGAATGATCACTATTCGGGCTAAGTATATCATAAAAATCAGAATTATCTTTTATGTAAATGGGGGTTGGGCAGGTGATCCTGCAACAATCACCGATCCGGATACCAGCGAAATCATTAAAGCATACATCTTTGTTGGTGTAATGACTTACAGCCAGTATGCATACGTGGAAGCATTTCTGGATATGAAGCAGCAATCATGGATCAATGCACCTGTCCATATGTACGAATACTTTGGCGGTGTCGCCAGGATTCTCGTGCCGGATAACTGCAAGACAGCGGTTGTCCACAATGGTGGATGGAAAGACCAGCAAATCAATGAAACCTATCAGGAAATGGCTGAACATATACATCCCCATTGATTCTTTCCATTAACCATTTTGTACTTTGAAAGAACGAACTTATCAGAATTCACTTCGTCTCTGAATTCGTTAATCTTGTCCAAACGAATCATATATCACACATCCTTGTTCCTTCAAGAAAATATAACACATAGCCTCTGCGCTCATCTCCCGCCAAACATAAGGATTCCATAAATCATCTTTGTCTGCGCCACTTTCTCCACCACATGTAAGAAAAAGAGGCCTTATGACCTCTTTTTCAGCAAACCCTCTTAAAATTTTCCGTCTACATTGCATAAAACACTTCCAGACTTTTTTATTTTTTCTTCAGTACCTTCTTTGCCACTTCTGCATCATACCCCAACGCGGTCAGCTTGTCCAAAGTGTCATTTCCCTTGTTGATTTCATCCATGATGCTCAAGATGTCATCATGTCCTGATTCGCGACCTTCCGTAAGCCCAGTTTCACGCCCCTCTTCCCACATCGACTTGGCAAACTTCTTCTCATCAAACTCTGTCAAAAGCATATGACGCACCTCACTTCGATTTTTCAGCAGAATGTCTCTTAGGATGTCATGCTCGATGCAGTAACTGATTGCTTCATCAATCGCCTGCTCCGTCGGCATTCCCCCATCCGTATTCTGCCGGATTCTGATGATCCGTTCCATTCATCGCGTTGTATAGATCAAGCAGATCACGCTTATCCTGAAACACTCTCTGAAACAAACGATCCTTATACTTCCGGTTGTGAAACTTGAGCTTGTGAACAAGCTTTAACCAGCTTTTATTTCTTCTGTAATTCAATCGTTATCCTCCCTACATTATAGTAAAAAGGAAGTGATTATGCAATGTATTCAATTTTATTGTCTATGGAAAATTCAGCGATACGCTATTGATTTGCCATGTAACGAAATTACTATACAATACAGGATTTCATTTTTCAACTCATATATTTGAAAATCTATTTATTCTTTCCAAACACATCAATCACCTACTCCTCATTGTCACACAACTTAATCTCTATATGTTTTCCTAACGCGACTGCATACTTTTGCAACACAAGAAAGGTTGGCTCTCTACGTCCATTCTCTAACCTTGGTATGATTAGGTCTTGGTGTTTCTAAGCAAAACAAATAATATGTAGCACCGAACCGCCCCATGTCATCACATGAGGCGGTTCTTATCTTTCCTAATTCAATTCCTTCTCTGCCAGCTCCAGCGCCGACGCAATCACCGCATCCATATCATAATACTTATACTCGCCCAATCGACCTCCAAAAATCACCTTCTGCTCCTTGTCTGCCAGCTTCTTATATTCCTGATACAGTGCACCATTCTTCTCATCATTCACCGGATAGTACGGTTCATCACCGACCTTCCACTCCGAACTGTATTCTCTGCTGACCATCGTCTTCGGAATATCATTTCCGTCATCATCCTTGCCAAACTCAAACCACTTGTGCTCGATGATCCTCGTCCACGGCGTCTCGCGATCCGTATAATTCACCGCCGCATTTCCCTGAAAATTCGGTTTGTCCAGTACTTCCGTCTCAAAGCGTACAGAACGATACTCCAAAGCACCCAATTGGTATTCAAAGTAAGTATCAATCGCCCCTGTATAAACAATCTTATCCGCCAAAGCATCCAGCTTTGTCTTATTCTCGAAATAATCCGTATCCAAACGCACTTCAATTCCATCCAGCATATTGGCAACCATCTTCGTATAGCCGCCCACCGGAATCCCCTGATACAAAGCATTAAAATAATTGTTATCAAACGTCAGTCGAACCGGCAGTCGCTTAATAATAAAAGACGGAAGATCCTTGCAATCGCGTCCCCACTGCTTCTCCGTATAACCCTTGATCAGCTTCTCGTAAATATCCTTGCCAACCAAAGAGATCGCCTTTTCCTCCAGATTGCGCGGCTCCGTAATACCGACTTCGTTGCGCTGCTCCTCAATTTTCGCTGCAGCCTCCTCCGGTGTCACAACGCCCCACATCTTATTGAACGTATACATGTTAAAAGGCAGCGAATACAACTCTCCCTTATAATTCGCTACAGGACTGTTCGTAAAACGATTGAACTCCACAAAACGCGTAACATAATTCCACACTTCTTTATTATTTGTATGGAAAATGTGCGCACCGTATTTGTGCACATGGATATTCTCAATATCCTCCGTATAAACGTTGCCTGCAATGTTCGGGCGCTTGTCGATCACAAGCACTTTCTTGCCGGCATCCGTTGCCTGTCTGGCAAATACCGAACCGAATAAACCGGCTCCAACAATTAAATAGTCGTACATTTTTTATCCTTTATTTCCTTCTATTGCTAACATATAAACTTAGCCCATCATATATGAAAAACCAACATCACTGAACTCCAGACCAAGCTCTTGCTATTCCCACAATTTTGTCTATTTCAATGTCCTGCTAATTCACTATATAATAACCTCTTATGTTTTTACCCTATATCGGCTTTCAACCATTACTAGAATCAATATTCATAATTAACATACATCCTATTTTGAAATATTCTTGTTAATACCGTCAAAATCAATCGTTTGAATATTTCAATCGCTTGATACATTAAAGAATTCATTTATTAATATTTCTATCTTTTCAAATGTGTTCGCATCTAACTCCGACGATGAAATAATTTTTATATTTGAACTATATTTCGATAACCCCAACGCCAAATATGGAAGCGTATTTTTTCCCCCAATAATAATAATATTTTTTCCTTTAGCAACAGCATATCCTAATTCAATAAAAGTACTAGTTTGCATATTCATGGGATGATATATGATAAACACATCCGCATCTTTAATTTCATTAAAATCTTTTATAACCGATGCCCCTGGCTCATCATAAGAAGCTAAGGAGCCTATATGTAAAATTTCTGAATAAACTTTGAAATTAATTCTTAATTTACTAATGATATTGAGTAAATTATCCCTATTCTTCCTATATTCTAACTCATCTTTGAATCCAGAAATAGGTGCAGCAAAAAAAATTTTTATATTATTCATCATTTCCCCCATCAAAAATGTCCATTCCATTCATCGTAACTATATTCTGAATTTCCTCAAAGTCATCATATTTATATGTTTTTATGTGACTAATTGTTTCCCCTGCCTCCTGCAATATATACGGAAGTTTATCCCGATAAAAAATAACAATTTTTTTACATAAAGATAAACCATACCCAATTTCCACTAGAACACTTGATGGTACATGTTGTGGATAAATAACAATCATACAGTCTACTTGCTTCATCTTTGCAAAATTTTCTTTTATGGCTTTAGTTTTTCCGTCAAAAGATTTTGAAGATGCTTTTTCAAATAACGGACAATGAATATGTAAAAATCCAATAGCCGCCAACTGTTCCCTTAAACATAACAAATTTTCTCGCAACTCTTTATAACTTTTATCATCAATACTAGACATTGGAGCACTAATATATAGTGTATTAATCTGTACTGTAGTTACATGATTAGGATATATGTATTTTTCGTTAAATAACCTAGTTTGCTTTAACTGCTTTAGTGTAGGTTGCAATACTCCCCTTATCTCTTCATATGACTCCTTTGCAATCAAATCCAACTGAGTTTTCTCAAGTGGCAAAAGTTTCATGCTCGTATTAATGTCATATATCATTTTTAAGAACTGAGATAAATCATAGAAATCAACACATTGTTTTCCTTTTATAGGAGAACCCTCAAGTGCTTTAATATTACAATTAAAAAGTAAAGGTATTGTTGGTACATCACGAGCAACCATAGCTCCTGCTTCAAAAAAAATCCAAGGTGCTTTAATATTTTCTTTTGTCACGCAAAGTATACCCTGTTTGCACTTTTTTAGTTCCTTATTTATTTTATTCCACCAATCATCTCCAGATGCAATATCAACAGTTGAAACGAAGCATTCTAAATCGGTAGAAGAAAAAATTTTATGCTCCAGCATCTCTTTTAGTTCCATTGCAATCTTTTTACTGTTTTTTCCCGACCAACTAATAAATATTTTGTTTTGCTTTCCTCTTGCACTATTACCACTTACACTTCTAGCCATATTCTCCCTCTCTTTAACACTAATATCAAATCTGTGCTTTCTACTTCACAGTTGTAGTTAGAAATATTTTGCTTAACATTTCACAAAATTTTGCTTCGCTAACTTTTTCATAAAGAACACTATTATACGCAATACAAACACTTTCATCCTCTGATGATGTTGTTATAACCACTCCATCACTAATACAGCTCGTCTCAATGGCACTTTGATACTTTTTATCTAAATTTCTATAGTTTAAATTCTCTCCACCTTGTAAATAGCAGCCAGCAGAAACGATCCTATTGTCTCTAATAATAACCGCTCCATCACGTAAACATGATTCACGATTAAAAATACTATATAATAAATGCTCTGATACCTTTGAATCTATTTCCTCCCCAGTTTGAATGTATAAATCCAGCGGAACATATCGTTCTATTGCTATTTGTGATTCTACTATAGAGTATCGGAAACTCCAATAACAAAATTTTCGTATTTTTTCTATTGTGTCCTCTGTGATATTAAATAATCCATCCGCTATCCGTTGTTTACTCCGCATCTCTTTCATCTGTTTGCTCAATCCAACTAACCTATTTCTATATAATAAAGGGATGTATGGATGTTTAAAAGTTTCTAAATTTTTCCTAGCTTCTAAGCTACTATTGTTTTCACTTCTTACCCAACCACATCTAGGATGAACTTGCATTTCCCCCTGCAAACCAGTTATAACTTTTGATGTCAATTCATCTCCGTTGTTCCAAAATGCCACAAGACGATTTCGGCAAATTTTATTTTTAAACTTTTCTAATTTTCCCCTTCCTATATCATTGTTCTCAGAATACTTAGTTGGAATATTTTCTGGATTTTCATGTATAAACACCAATATAGGTATATCTTTTTTTAAGGCATAATCAAACTCTTTTTCCGTATAACTTTTCCATCTTCCGCTATACTACCGTATCTTCCTGCCACAATAAGAATATAATAATCCACTTGATCAATAACTCTTTTAATATACTCAAATTGTTCATTACTTGATGCAGAGAAATATTCCATTCCAGCTGGTATACATGAGATTTTCAATAATGCATTTAATACTTTTAAACGTTCTTCCTTTAAATCTTCAATAGTGGAACTAACAAAAACCTGATATCTTTTGTTCACTTGCTACCTCTTTTCTCTTAATCAAACAAAGGTTTCCCTCTCCCCCGCTTTTCATCCAGTACTATTTTTATTGGACACACCTTAATACACTGATAACAACAAACACATCGGTATTCATCTATTCTAGGATAATCAAATCCCTCTTCATCTTCTTCCATAACTATCGCTTGTTGAGGGCAAATAGCATAGCATGCTGTACAGCCACAACATTCTTCCTTCCTCTTAAATAGAATAGGAATTTTATTAAACTTCACTTATTTTTCTCTCTTTCCTTTTAAGACGATTTAATTTCGAAAACATTCTGTTCCAGATTCGAGGTCTCCGCATATATTTATTATACAATTCATCAAAAGACATTTTTTTCATATCCTCAAAAAATTGTTGTCTATCGGATGGTCTTTCCGACGACTTATACTCCGATGGATTTTGTTTTACTCCATCTTCGTAAGAAACTTCTTTCCAAATCATTTTTGCTTTCACTCGATCAAATATATCTTGACCTTTTTCAGAGCGAACCATTACCACACTTGTTCCCCTGTTATCAGACATAGATGGATCAATTTTTTCTATTCCCCAAAAATCTCCCAGCGTCATATCGCTTTTCTTTGTTCTTTTGCATACACACTCATAACAACACGGTCGTAACATATAGTCTTTTATATATAAGTCCATATATTTATTTTTATCATACGGGATATATCTATCATTAAGCAACATTCCATATGTGTAGTTTTCCCAACCACCCTTTTTAGCTCTAAAATTTACACGGTATATGTCTTGTCCTTCAACAAATTTTTGCCAAAAATAAGCTGTCGGCACCCCATGGCAAATCACATCCACCGTCAACAAATTTGAAAACTCACATTGAAGAAATGCGTGAAGACCATTTACCTGACAGGCTGTCCCAACAAATAAAACTTGCTGTCCCTCAAACAAATCCTTTTTAATCTGTTTAAAAGAATCCCCAACTTTAGCTTGCATATACTTCGATCCTCGCAACGAGGCAATATCCCTAGTTTTTCTTGCATAAATGGCATATTGATTTTTCTCATCCATTTCAACACCATAAATAACATCAAACTGCGAAGCTAAAAGAGAGAAAATTCCTCCCGATGATGATGCGCTACGTATTTCATTATCATAATAAGCTGCATAGGTTTTCATATTACTTTATCAACTTTCGTTTGATTTTCCGCAATGGTTTTTTGATTTTTTCAATATTTGCGATTTTTCTAAAAGCACTTCTTTCAAGCATTTCTTGATATACAGGTTCATTCATCAGATCACCAAAAGAATGCTGACTTACGAGCCACTTATAGTACTCCTCCCTGTGTTTTTTATAGTACCCAATATCAAACACTTCTTTAAAATTATCAAGTTTATCTAGCATATCGAGCGTCACTAAAGTTCTACGGCATTTACTACAAACACCACAATTATATGGTTTTGCTAAACATACATGCAAGTACTTTTGTGCTGGTTCAAAATCAACAAGATCTCTAGTCTTATCAATCCGCTCTTTTTCACCACCCTCTGAATAAATTCGTATTCCACTTGTACTGAAACATTGTAAACTAAGCAATTCATAATGTGCTGGATCTAAAGCTGAAAGTGAAAATTTACTATAATCCATACCCGACGAAGCATAATAGTAAGTTTTCCACAATTTTTTGAGCATATAAATTGCAAATACCGACGAATACGTGTGCGAATAAAGATGAATCTGAGGAAATGTCTCCGCAAAATTTGAATCAGTTTTAATAATTGGTATTCCTAATTCCTTAGATACCACATCTACCTTTTGATAACGCTCTTCTTTAACTTTCTCTCGTCCGTAGTCGTCATAACATTCGTTAAACGCCCCCACATTGTTTATACACAAATACGTCAAATCCATATTCGGATAATCCGACTTATAATGATTATAGATTGCATCAAATGAATCTATACCACATGAACAGCCTGTTCCTACTTCTTCTCCCTTTAAAGCAGGTGCAACTTCGGCATCTATTTTAATTGCATGCAAGTTATTAGCATATTTTGCTAAAGAAGGCACCAAAATTGTCTTTATATTATACAGTAATTCTTCTGTAACAGGAACCTGACATTTAATATCATGTCTATTAAGCATACACCAATGCAGTAATCCTATTACATATGCATCAGCACGTTCTGTAACCAAATATTCTTTATACTTTGAATCAACTTCAAACCAAACGCTTCTTATCATTCCATCTACCGAAATATCACAAATACATCGCGTTTTAGCTGCATTGCTAGATATAAATGGTTTACCTATGATTATCATTTAGTAATCCCGCCTTTCTCTTAACAATTCCAAATACCCATTTCTTTGACGCCTTATAATCTCTTGATTTAAAGTTAAAAAGAAATAGCAATATATTACACAGAGACAAGCAAATAATGCCACGTACTAATATTCCTTCAAAGCCTGTTGGTGCTACTCTACAGCAATTCCATACTATAAAACAAATGATCACTGCAACAAATGCATCACAAGCTTCCTGTAAATAAAATTTTGTCGACTTTTCCTTAAAGACTATCTTATACAATATGTATGCCATCCACGGAAGCCCAACCAAATTTGCAATTACAGATGATCCAATCACACCATATAAGCCTATATAGCGAACAGTTACAATGTTTATAACAAGATTCAATCCACTACTCAGATAGCATCTAAGCATATCTTCCTTCCAAATACCTGCAGCATCCTTATAAATAACAACAATTCTTTGAATTGTGTTTGCATAAAAATAGGTACAAAATAAAACTACCATACCGAATGGTAACATCATTTCTTTTCCAACCCATAATTCCATAAATGGTTGATATAAACAAAGTAAACATACTGTAAAATTGGTTGCAACCCAATTATTTATAAACTGAAATTTTTTGAAATCAGCCATAATTTTCTCATGTTTATCAACTACAAGTGCATTTCCAATCCCCGCCTGCATTGCCCCATATATAACAATAAGAAATCCGCTAATCGAATTCATAATATAATAATAGTTATTATATATAGCAACCTGCGTTAATCCTAAGAATGCCGATATAACTAATGTATCGGCTGAATTCACTAAAACAGATGCCAACTTTGTACTCATCAGCGGAAACAATCTACTCTTTATATCATCACGAATTGTTTTATCCAATGTTCCATGAACAAACCATTCTTTATATTCTTTATCAACAATATACGAACATGTTACATTTGAGATTATAGTAAATACCGGAATCAATATAGCATAAATATAGTAATTAGGAATCATAAATAACAATACAATCTGACAAATACGCATTATTGTATTTGTAAAAAACGTAATTTTATTTATAACACAATTTAATTGCAACGCTGAAAGCAACGATTGTTTATGCGCATAAAGAAGATATGATATTGCAGTATTAAACACATAGATTATATAAAGTACATATATATTGACGTCACCTGGTATTCCGCTTGATATTGTATATTTTAGAACCGGAAGAAATAGCACTCCAAAAATAATAGTGATAACACCAATCACTCTATATATTTTTTTAAGATATTCTAAAATTGCCCCCGTAGTACAATAATCATCCTCAGCAATCGGTTTATACATTGCAAAAACTGCAGCAGCTCCAAACCCTAATTCTGTCAAGTTCAACACCTCTAAAATTGAACTAAACAAACTACTAAGGCCCAAATACTCTGATCCCAATTTTTTAATCAAAACCGTACGTACTATAAACGGAAGTAATATCGATGAAATTTTCTCAATTGTCCCCCATAAGGCACCAACAACTGTATTTTTTGTTCTTTCTATTGTTGCCACTATCTTATTGTGTGATAAATTTATAATCACACATCCTCCAAATAATTATGCTGTCTTATTCAATATCTGTGCTTTTTATTATCCGATCAATATAATTTAAAGAATCCGAATACAACTTATCAAAATCATTTGTTGCACCCCTTGTTGTACCGCCATAAATATGTTCCAATTTATTAGTACTTGCCAACAAATCTTCTATTCTCCCAAACATTTTCTCATGTCCTTCTTGTTTCCTTCGAAATACCGTAAATTTTTTATCAAAGATTACGGAAAAGACTGTACAATGAAACGAATCCGTAAATACCCATTCTGCATGGTCAATTAGACTCAAGAATTCAGACGGACCACATTTACTAATATTCTTGTCCATATAATTTGAGAAATCAATGATTTCCTCTATTTTTTGAGTTTGCATAACATCTCGAATTTTCTTCTTATATTCCACTGTTTGCGCACCTAAAAAATAAACAAATGCATAATTTTTTTGAGATCTTGCAAATTCTGATGATTGCTCTTCTATTTTTCTCCAACCAGTAGCACTTAGTAAAAGTGTTGGATCCAACACACGAGGGACATTTCTCCCAACCGCCTCAGACACTAATTTACATCCTGATAATTCTCTACATGAAATATATCTCATGTTCCGCAAGCCATTTTTATGCTGTTCTAGATCCTTTTCTGGAAACTCTTCAAAGCCAAAACTCGCTGCATATGCAGCCCTTTTTTCTATAGGCATAAACTCCAAATAATAAAACGGAAGTTCAAGCTTATCCATTCCCCACTTATGCCAAATTTGATCACTTCCTGCAATAGCTATATCAAAACTAGACAAATTCTTATTAAATATTTTTTCATTACTCAATTTGATAATATTGTGTATATTATTTTTATCAAACTCTTCATTAGCTATTCTTTTGGCTTTACACGAAAGATATTGTTGAAAGCTATACCTATACTTCTCTATTCCAACTATCCCTAAGCATCTTTTAATAAGCACTTTAATTTTAAATTTAATTGTTGGATAATTAGTGTACCCATTATCTATAATCGACACATTTACATTATGTAACTCTAAAGTATGTTGTAAAGCATAATTTTGCAATCGATTTCCAATATTGTTATCATCAAATAGTGTAACTAGTAAAATATTTTTTTTATTATCCATCTTAATGTCCGTTTCCATTTTTATACACTAACACAACGACCAAATACCCGCCAGATTATTGGACACGTTCTATATATTTTATAATATATTTTATACTTTTTTCTGAGCAAAGCTCTATTATTATCTAAAAAGGTAATAATTTCTCCCCTTGTTTGAATGTTGTAATGAGTATTTACAATCAAAGTTTTCATATACAAGTCAGCAATTATTGACTTGTACCCAACCTCGTCATATAACTCTTTGTCAATCAACATTTGTTCGATTTCTATTGAAGCTTCATTCCACAATTCCATTGTTTCAGTTGTAAGATTATGGCTAATACTATTCTTATTTTTATCATTATAATAATATAAATCAGCATTAACATAACCTACATTTTCTATACACAAAACATATTTACAACAAAAACACATATCTTCCCACATAAAATATTTATGATCAAAGCTTAAATGATTCTCCTCTATTATTCTCTTTTTAAATATTTTATTCCACAAATATCCATAACAATTAACTATTGCTTCATTTGGATTAAGCATACACTTGATTGTTTCATTCTTAGTCATTTTTTCAATATCAGGCGCCAACGCTTGACTATATTTACCATCAATAGCTGTTGTAAAACCACAAATACCTAATTCGTTTCCTGTAATAGCATATACTAAATATTCTATGTAACGTTCATTTACCTGATCATCAGCATCAACAAAACAAATATATTCTCCATTAGCTATGTTTAATCCAACATTTCTTGCGGCCCCAGCGCCATTATTCCTTGTGTGGACAACCTGTATCCGATCATCAATACAAGAAAAATGATCACATAATTTGGGCGATTCATCCGTTGACCCATCATCAATTAACAATATTTCAATCTTCGTATATGATTGATTCATAACTGATTCTATACATTTATTTATATAGCTTTCAGCATTATATATCGGAATAATTATACTAACTAAGTATTCTCGCATCACACTATATCTCCACCTATTTTTTTATAACTATCTTTCCCGATTTTATATGCAATCGCAAAAAAAACAAATCAAACATCCATAATCCAATGAGAAAATATATTGCGGATTTCGAAACAATACATTCAAAAAATTTGTTAGAGAAAAAGGAAAACATAACTGCAAAAGCTAAATATGAATAGAATATTATATAAAAATCAACTATTGGATTTTTTTTTCGATATTTAAGTTTATTATATATATGTTGAGTGAAAAATCCCATCACTCCCATAACACAAACAGATCCAAGAACCCCAAAATCGTGATACAATGGCATAAAAATCGTATATACATTTCCTAATCCGTTACCATTAATCCATCTATATCTATATATAGAATCTATCCTATATAAACCATTGCCAGTTTGCTCATAAATATCAGAATAAATATTTAAAAATGTTTGTTCCCCAAACAATTTACTTTTAGAATAATTTTCATTTAAATACAATTCTAAATTTTTTAATGGAGAACCTAAATATGTTGCCAGTAGATCTACAACTTTTACATCATTTAACGTTCTTCCCTGAGCTGCATTAATTACAGAAAAAGATATAAGCAAAATTGCCACAATTGAACAAGCTCTAATTACCGATTTGAGGTTAATATTTCTCTTCCAACCATTCTTCTTGCTCATTTGCGCCACGCTCATAACAAATGCACCAATAACAAACATATAGAACGCTGATTTGGTTCCATTAAGCAGTGATCCAAATACGCCAACCAAAATATTAATATATAACAGCTTCTTGTTCTTTTCTCCTGCAATAATATTATTTATCGCAATGTACATAACATAATATGTACCTGAGAAATTCAAAATTGTTCCTATACTAACCAATGACGAAGTATATACTTGCTCTCCCATCTTATTCATTTCGTAATATGAGCCAATCAAAGTTGTAAGACCATTTTGTAAACCAATACTTCTGATCATTAACACAAGAGAAATTACATACAGAACAATTTGAAAAACCAAATAGATAGCCAGTTTAGCATTAGACAAAGAAATCCCTTCAATTTTCTTCTTTAAAATCTTTCTTCCCTTTTTGTATAACACATAGCTAATCCAACTACATGCCATAAAACTAATTAATCCTGTTATAACAATTAGAACCAACTTATAATTGTAAAAGTCCCACTCTTTTGCATACATGCAAGCACACAGCCCTGCAATCCAAAAAGAAACTACTAGTAAAAAAGCCGGAGCTGTCATATCTCTATTATAAATAACGATTGAAATAACCAATAAAATACTAATTATTCCAAATAATGTATATATCATTTGCTTTCCTCAATTACTTATGCGTCTTAATAAATTGAAAATCTTCAAATATGGTAAATCTAATTTTAGCAAAGCTTTTAAAAATCCAACTTTCCACTGCGAATCAAATAAATCCGCCGTCAATTTTCGGAGCCTGATTATATATTTTGTAATACTCTGGGGATTAGCCAAATATACTTTGCTTCCATTATTAAAAAATTCAAACTTACCAAACCGTTTGACATCGCTTAAACTAGGTGTAATACCAATTTGATACAAATTTGAAAAATAAACATCTGAATCATTTTTCATATATTTAGAATTTACAGAGTTTGCAAAATCTTTCACAAATCTTACAGCCCCATCTTGTATTTGTTTAACATATATTGCCTCTTTATGTAACTTATCTTCGCTGAAATACTCATACGGATACCTTTCAGCTTTAATCTCATTATTGGATACTATATATTTCTTCACAGAACCTTCTTGTTCTAAAAATAAAGTCTCAAACAAACCAACGAAAGGCCTTTCCATATCAAAGTCATTTGGATTGTTCAAATTATCAAACACGTATCCCTTTGCCTTATATGATAGTTCACCCAAATTTTTTTTAGCTTTACAAGTTAGTCCAACATAATATCCACAAATATCATTTTTGACTCCCATACGCTCTAATGTTCCCAATAAATATTTCTGCATGGAGCCTCCCCACCCAATATCTACTATGGCCGTTTTCTTAGAGAAGTCAAATTGCGCTATATATTTTTGGAGCGTACACGCTTCTTCTCGTGCATTAACAATGATATCTTTATGTATCAAATCAAACATATTTTTAAACTTACCATTGTCATATAAAAAATCTCTTTTTATTTGTTCATTTTCTGAAAATCCGCATTTTTCTGCAACTTTGCTATAATTCTTATAATCTAGTCCAAAGCTATCCAAAATCTGTACAATTGTTGTTTTATTCGGTACAGATAATCCATCTACAAAATCTTCATACGTCATTTTTTCATTATATGATGGAACCCTCAAGCTTCGTCTTGAAGCTTCGAAGTAAAAGTCTGGAATCACTTTATCAAATTCCAAACTCTCGTATATGCGCTTCATAATAAATCCATCTCTTGCCATAAAAAAGACTTGCTTTATATTATTTTTTTTCATATCTGCAAATAACCAAGTAACAAATCCATATAGCAAAGGACCAAAGCATTCATATCCAAATTGAAAATACTCATTCGCATTATCAGTATGATTATTAACAAATGCATCTAATAAGCCTTTTGAAAATCTCTTTTCGCACAAAAGATCTTTATATTTTCTTTGTGTTCTACATTTATAAGTTGCAATTTTATAGCTTCTTATTCCAAATCTCCGTGGCATATAATAATCCGCTTTAAAAGAATTACCTATATGAATCAAATTACATGGTTGAATATGCATAGTTTCACAAACATGCTCAAATAAAGTTCCATTACTCTTTGTTTTGTTCTCCTCGCAAGAAATAAAGAGTTTCGAATACCCATCTATACCATTTTTTTCAAGCAACTTTTCTATCACTTCCCGCGGTAAATACATATCTGATATCAAGATAACCTTTTTAAGGGCAATACATTCTTGATAAAACTTTTGCATATCTTTATTTACAGTTGATAATTCTATCTCGCACTCAATTTCTGTATTTTTTAGCGATTCATAACAAGCAGACGGATACTCATTATATATTTCATCCAATCCAACCTCTCCATCGCCTTTCCGTTTGCGCGCTTGAAGTTCTGCTTCTATTCTTTTGTTTTTGAAATCGCTTTCCCCCGAAATAATTTCAACCAATTTAAATACATCAACAGGATTAGGAACATCGCGTTTTAACAATGTATCAAAAATATCGAATGAAATATATTCTGCATTAAAATGTGCAATATCATTTTTTTGTGGATCAAACCACTGAATATCTGCCAATTTCTTTTTGAGTTTCTTTTTTATCATAACGCTCTTACCTTTTACATTTTTGAGGCTTTATTAACAGATTTGGATTTCAAAAAATAGAAAACATCTGCTAGTTTATTTTTTACAAGACTAACCACTTTTCCCATTAAAATACATCCTGAAATCCAATGACATTTTAGAGGCCATGCCGCGATATTTAACAAATTAGAACTTATTTTCCCTTTTTGTAACGCAATATAACTTAGATTATCATCCAAAATTTCAGCAATACTTTTTCTTTTTGTAGTCAAATTGCTTGCCGACACCTCTTGTACACACTGAACTAATCTCGAAGCATAATATCCATAAATTACAGACATAATTTTCTCATCATCAATTTGCCAATGTTTATATACTTTTAAAATATGTTGAAATTGCTCTTTTCTTTTTTGGTATAGTAATCCGTCAAAAACAGTTGTTGTTTCGGATCCTTGGCGAGATCTAAAAAAATGATATCCAGAAGATGAACTAATGGCAACGCTCTCAATATCCATTATGACTTCCATATTAAAATGCAAATCATCCCACTTCAAATTCGGGAAAAATAATGATTTTTTTCTAATATAATCGGCCTTATACAACTTATTCCAAGGTACAGCCATCATCATATTATCAAAATAATTATGTAAATTCCTTCTAACATCTGTTTGTGTAAGATATTCTTTTTCTGGAACAACAACAGAATATGACTGTTTTCTGTTATTTTCATAATATTCCATGGTATAACCTGACACAACCAACTGTGCCTCCGTTCTTAATGCCAATTCGTATAATTCCTGTAAATAAGTAGGTTCAATCCAATCATCAGAGTCCGGAAAATAAAAATACTCCCCCTCTGCTTGCATAATTCCTGCATTTCTCGCACTTGGTGCTCCACCATTTTCTTTATGAATCACATGTACTCTTTTGTCTTTAACCTCATATTCGTCGGCAATTACGCCACAGGAATCAGGCGATCCATCATCTACAATAAATAATTCAAAATCCTCAAATGTTTGATTCAAAATACTATCTATGCATTTTCTTAAATATTTTTCTACTTTATAAACTGGTGTAATAATACTTATTTTCGCCATCCCAAAAGTCCTTTTCTATCTCTTTAAAACACAAATCCTTTATTTACTAATCCAGGTCTAAAGAGTCACACTACATTGCCCCTTCATTCTGCACAATACTTCTCACCGTCTGCAACATAATCTTCAAATCCTGCCCGATACTCCAGTTATCGATATACTTCGTATCGAGGTTCACGACTTCCTCGAAATCCGTGATATTGCTTCGTCCGCTGACCTGCCACAGTCCCGTGATTCCCGGGCGGAATGCCATGCGTGCGCGGTGATGGAATTCGTACTTTTCCCACTCGTCGATTGTCGGCGGTCTTGTGCCTACCAGGCTCATATCGCCTTTTAGCACATTGATAAACTGTGGAAATTCATCCAGGCTTGTCCGGCGGATGAACTGACCGATGCCGGTCTTCTTCGTCCCGTCCGGAAGGATCTTGTTGCCGATGATGCGCGGATCGAAATCCATCTTGAACATCATACCGTCGCCGATCTTATTCTGAGACATCAGTTCCTTTTTGCGTTCCTCCGCATCCATATACATGCTGCGGAACTTATACATCTTGAACTTCCTGCCGTTTCTACCGATCCGCTCCTGCGCAAAGAAGATTGGTCCCGGCGAAGACAGATAGATGATTGGTCCGACCACGATCATGATGAGTACCATAAGCAGGCATCCGACCAATCCGCCCGCGATATCGATTGCCCGCTTAAGAAACAACTGTCTTGCGGAAGCGTAATTCATGGTCTTGGTCATGTAGACGACTCCTCCGATACGTTCCACGAACTGCTTCGGATCATCCTGGCTCCGTGTTCTTGCGATCGCAACGTGCGTGGTAATTCCCATCTGGTTGAAGTCCTCGACCAGCTCCATCGGATATTCCAAATCACTGCTCATAAAAATAAAGATTTCGTCCACACATTCGTGGCACACATATGCGACCAAATCCGCATATTTACATACGACCGGAACTCCGGCGGCACTTCCTTCCGCAACGGAGTCGTCGCTTGCGACCACACCGACGCAGCGATACGCAGCGTAGTTTCCGCCAACGACTTCCTTGACGCAGCTTCCGAGTTTCTTTCCCGGAGCTACTATAATAATGGTTCGTGCATTTTCACGAACTCCTTTTCTTCTAATTCTATACTTCCATAGGTATCTAATTCCATAGTCAATTACGATATAAAATGGAATCATTAAATAAAATGTGATACGGGAGTAAATTGCACTGTCTTTAACTGTGAATAAATAAAAAAGCATAATCGCTTCCATAATGAAAGTATGCTTGAGCACACATTTAAATTCAATGTACCATCCCCTCTTGAGTACATTCTTAAATGATTCAAATACGACCGCTACAAACACGTCCACAAGCGCATAAATGATTGCGAAATTCACATACTCGCTCGTTCCGTATGGGTTCGACCATCCGAAACGGATCAGATACGCGATACAGAAAGCAATCTGCGTACATATGATATCCAGAAGGATAAAGTCAAGATGCTTTACCCATCCACTTACCCTTTTTTTGTACATTTCCGCTCCATTCTTTCCCTCTGTATAAGTGTTCAGCCCATGCTTTCGCATGAGCTGAACGTTTTGCTGCCGGAGCAGCAAGTGACCGGGGTGCATCCAATTACTTGAAGGTTCCCTTGAATCCGGCTGCCTTGAACGCTTTCTTTAAAGCCTTCTTCTCAGCCTTTGTTGCCTTTGCTGGCAACTTGATTGTCATCTTCTTGGTGTTAACACCCTTGAAAGCAGTCTTTGAAACGGTTACTTTCTTGCTGTTGATCACGATAGTCTTCAGCGACTTAGCACCAGCGAAAGCCTTGCTTTCAATCTTTGTGATGGTAGCTGGTAAAGATACAGTCTTAGCCTTGTCACAGTTATCGAATGCCTTCGCACCGATAGTTGTAACTTTGTACTCAACATCGCCAACCTTAACTGTCTCAGCAACAGTTACTGTTGTCTTAGTTGTCTTCTTGATCTCTGTGATCTTTGCAGTACCACTCTTGCTTGTGTTTACTGTAGGAGTGATTCCTGTAGAAGTCTTGTCAGCCTTAACCTCTGTCTGCTTCTCTGGCTCTACTGAAACAGTAGCGCTTCCTGTTGCAGCGTAAGATGTAGCTACAGAACCAAGTACCATTGTTCCTGCAAGAATTCCTACAAGTAACTTCTTAACAAATTTGTTCATCGGTATTCCCTCCTTTCCCGAAGTATTTATATGAGAACCCGCTCAGGCGAACCGTTGCGAGGTATCTCCACAGTTTGTGACCTATTTTCCTTTCTTTCCCTTGTGGTCACCATAGTAGCCATATCCGTAGCCATAACCGGATTTGCCATAATAATCTTTGCCGTACTTCTTGTAGTAATATCCGCTGCCGGATCCTTCCACACGGCTTAATACGATACCGATCAGTGGGCAGCCTGCACGCTCCAGCTGACTGATGGAATTATGTATCATTTTCTTCGGAGTTTCGCCTCCGCGGACAACCAGGATCGCACCGTCGCAGAGGGAGCCGATTTTCTCTCCGTCTGACACCAGATTCAGTGGTGGTGCATCGATAATGACGTAACGATAGTTTTCCGCCAGCTCATTAAGTGAATCCCTGAGGCGTTCGCCCTCAAGCAGCATGGACGGATTGATTAAGTTGTCGGAGTTCGGCAGGATATCGCCTTTTCCAATATTTGTGTGCAGCACACACTCAGCCAGATTGACTTCATTTGCCAGATAAAATGAGGTCCCTAGGATTTTTTTCTTGTCCTCCTGCGTGATCTGGTATTTGTCGATCATAACGCTTTTGCGCAAGTCCATATCGACCAGAACGGACTTTACATCCGCTTCCGCCATCTGTCTCCAAAGCTGCATGGATACGAAGCTTTTTCCTTCATCCGGCACCGTGGAAACAACCATGATCTTTTTTACTTTGCTTCCCTGAAAGCTTAAATTGACACGAAGACGGTTGACCGCTTCTTCGATTGCATATGGCAGCTGCGGCATATTATCGATGGTCGCATTATATTTTGGTGTAAATTCCATGGTTATCTTCTCCCTGCCTTCTTATTCTTCTTCGACTTCTTGCCTTTTTTCTTATGCTCTACCGCATCGGAGATCTCATCGAGATTTCCTTCCGGAATGACGGTCAGCGGCATGACGCCGAATTCTTTCTGTACTTCATCCGCCGACTTAACGGTATCATCCTGCAGCATGCGCACAATATAGACGCCACATATAATAAGAAGCAGCACAAGTGCTCCGATGATGGTATTCTTTGCCAGATTCGGCGAACTTGCCTCTTCCGGAAGGATTGCATACTCTGCGATATTCGGAGTGGAAGTCTCCATGACTTTCGGGATATAGGTGACTGTTACATCCGCCACTTCATTGGCGATCTCCTGCGCTTCTTTCGGATCTTCGCTCTCCACGGTTACTGCCAGCAGACGGGTATTGCCGACCTTCGTGATGCTGACCATATCCTGAAGCTCCTCGTAATCGTAATCGAGTCCCAGATTGTCGATGACTTCATTAAATACCGGGCGCAGCTTGATCAACTCCGCATAGTCCTCGGAAAGAGAGGTGCCGAGATTCAAATCCGACAGATTCAGCACGCTTTCGCTCGATGCGGACACCATATAAATCTTTGATACCGCGGTATACTTCGGTATAATAAGGAAATGCGTCACACTTCCTGCGAGCAATCCTCCGATCACGAAGGCCAGAATCAGCCAGCCGATCTTCGCCCGCAGATAGTAGAATATTTCTATTAAGTCGATTTCCTGTTCCATTTCTTCTTTCATTCTTCCGGCTCCTCTTCTGCTACCCCTACATATGTGAGTGGGTATAATGTGTTCATTGTCTCATCCAGTGAATCCTCGTCCATATAGAATTCCCAGTGATCCAGTCCGTCTCCAAGCTTCTGCCCAATCTTCGATTCGCCATCGATCGCATAGGTTCCCTTCAACGTATATTTTCCCATCTGTCCGATCAGTTTGGTCAACGCATTCATATTGATATCTTCCGTGCAGTACGGATGCAGACTGTCATACAATTTAATAATGAAGTCACTGTCTTTTGCCTGTTTTTCTCTCACCTGCGCCAGAAACGCATCCAGAAAAAGGCGTTGTCTCTCCATTCGCTTCTCGTTTCTGTCATCCGTCATCTCGTAGCGCGCATGCATCAGTTTCTCTGCCTGTTCATCCGTCAGTGTCAGCGTTGCGCCTTTCTTCATCTGAGGATCAATTTCTGTCAGCTCCTCGGTGAACGTCATCTTCACTCCGCCCACAGCCTGATTCAGCTTATCCATTGCATCCATCGACAGCGCATAATATCCGTCAATTGGCAATCCGCCGAGCATATTGCCCACGGTATCTACCGTATTCTCGCAGCTTTGCTTCTTATTTCCACCGTACCAATGTGCAGTACATAATTGTATTTGTGCACTCGCATTCGCCGATCCATCGGTCTGCATCAGCGGCACTCTCGTAATAGTGTCCCTGTTCAGCTGCAGGATTCCGTAAGTCTGCTCCTGTTCGTCAATAACCAGTAACATGAAAGCATCCGCCATCGAGCCGCGATATTCTTCTCCGACGCCTTCTTCATTTCCACTGGCATCTGTTCCAAGAAACAGGTACGTTTTGACGGGATGTGTCATCTGATATGCCCGATCCCCAAGCGCGATCGTCACGTCCTCATCCCCCGCCGACACCTGAATCTGTGTGTCAGCATAAGTTGCGTTCTGTCCCTTTCCCGTCTGAACATCCCGTTGCTCCCAATAGCGGATTACAACATATATCAATATAATTGCAAGTATTGCGACCATGATTTCCAACACGGTTCGCAGTGTCTTGTTCTTCTTCATTTCTAATTTCCTTCTTCGCTTCGTCCTTCTCCGACTTTCGCTTTCTTCTTGCTTAGCCGGCTCTACTTACTATGCAAGCAGAGTTCTCGCAAGATGCTCTACTTTCTTTGTATAATTGGCTTCCACCTTCGCATCAAGCATCGAACACGTCTCTCCCAGATTCGGGCAGCGGCTCGTCAGATTATGTGCATCGCTTCCCAGCAATACCACCTCATGCTGCTTCAACAGTTCCATACATTTACGTCTTTTCTTCCAATCCTGAAACGGTCCGGCATTCATCTGGCACTCCAATGGCAGCTCCATGATTGCGTTCCAGATGCTCTTGTCCTTCTGAAGCTTGTAATATCGCTCAATATGCGCCAATACCACGGTAAGCTCCTGCTTACGGATGAGATTTACCACATCCTCATACACATTCTTTTCCCATTGGTCAAACGGCATTTCGAGAAGGATTGTATTGCCTTCTCCAATACACAGAGCCGGAACCATGGATGCATTTCCCATGTCCCGAAAGTAATACACCTCCGCACCCAGATGATACGGCATCAGTTCCTCTCCTGCCTGCGCAGCTGCTTCTTCCAATCGGCTGACACTATGCTCTCTCTTTTTAATGAAATGCGTTACAGAATCTTCCTGCGCATAGAAATGTGGTGTAAAAACAATCTCTGTCACCCCTTGCTCACGTTCCATCCGAAGCATCGCAAGTGACATCTCACTATCCCTGCTGCCATCATCAATTCCCGGAAGAATATGATTATGAAAATCTATCATAACAGGCTCCTCAACATTTTCTTTTCGACTATTGGCAACAACAATCACCAAATTTCTACGATTTTCATTTTAAATAATAGCACTTTACATCGTTTTGTCAAATATAACTATACATTTATGATTATTCTTACTGTACATTAAATTTTGTTTTTTCTGTTGTCAATCTTCCTTTATCGCCTCTGATTATTCACATTCACTTATTATCTTATAGAATATACATAATTGTTAGACAACTTTACTAAATTTTTAAATTTTGGAGATTATTAATGAAGAATTCTTTATATGAACGCATTCACGATCTTCGTGAACGATCTGGAATGACGCAGACCGATCTTGCACTACGCATGGGTGTGACAAGGTCCGGTGTTAACGCATGGGAAATGGGCATTTCTAAACCAACTCTTGACAATCTGGTTACTCTCAGCAGAATCTTTCACACAACAACCGATTATCTCTTAGGCATCGACAAAGAAGATACCGTTGTAATCACAGATTTCACCGTAGAAGAAAAAGAACTTATTATGCGAATGGTTAATTATATGGAAGGTGTTCATAATATCAATTCCAAGAATGCCGCAAAATCAACACATCCTTACACCCCATCGGAAAAGAATAATCAGAAATAAAAATGCCAAAAAATCCCGGAAGCCAGACTTCCGGGATAAAATCTTTGATATATACTCTGATAAGAGAAATTATCTCTTTGAGAACTGTGGTGCTCTACGAGCTGCTTTGAGACCGTACTTCTTACGCTCTTTCATACGAGGATCTCTTGTTAAGAATCCAGCAGACTTAAGTGTAGGTCTGTACTCAGCATCTACCTGAAGTAATGCACGAGCGATACCGTGTCTGATTGCTCCAGCCTGTCCTGAGTATCCGCCACCGCGTACGTTTACTAATACGTCAAACTTGTCAACTGTCTCAGTTGCAACTAATGGCTGACGAACAACAACCTTAAGTGTCTCAAGTCCTAAATACTCGTCAATGTCTCTTTTATTGATTGTAATCTTTCCTGTTCCAGGTACTAAATATACTCTAGCAACAGATGATTTTCTTCTTCCTGTTCCGTAATACTTTGTAGTAGCCAATGTCATTTACCTCCCTCTGATTAGAATGTTAAAGCTTCTGGCTTCTGAGCTGCATGCTTGTGATCTGGTCCAGCGTATACGAATAACTTAGTATACATCTGACGTCCCAGAGGTCCCTTTGGAAGCATTCCCTTAACAGCGTACTCAATAACACGCTCAGGATGCTTGTTGAGCATCTCCTTAAGAGTTGTCTCCTTCATTCCTCCAACATAATCAGAGTGACGATAGTAAACTTTCTGCTCTAACTTCTTACCAGTAACCTTGATCTTCTCAGCGTTAACAACGATTACATAATCACCGGTATCGATGTGTGGTGTGAAGATTGCTTTATTCTTTCCTCTTAATACCTTAGCAACTTCTGATGCTAAACGTCCTAATGTCTTACCTTCAGCGTCTACTACATACCATTTTCTATCGATGGTAGCAGGACTAGCCATAAATGTTTTCATGGGTTTTCCTCCTTGATCAATGTTCCATAACTTCTGCGAACAATCTGAAGTCTCGTAATGTCCGGACGCTACTTCTTTGTTCGGCTTCTATATAGTTTAAATGCTCGCCGGGGCTTTGGCTTACATTTACGTACTATCACAGACTTACATATTATATTACCTGATACAGCATCTGTCAACATTTTCTTACTGAAATTCTGCAAATTTTTCTTTCTAAAATTCCGTATGTTTATGCGTGTTTTCATGCATTCACATGTCTCCCCAAGATGTCGAATACTCACATCATTTCCGCCACAGATTGTTGTGGTTCTTTATATACATCATTTAATTTTCTCGCCTTCACTCATTCTCGTAGGTAAGTCCGATCATCGTCAGCCCGTGCGCTGGAGCGGTCGGTCCCGCTGCACTACGATCACACGCTGCAAGAATGTCCTTAATTGACTCCGGTTCTAACTCACCGCAGCCGACCTTAATCAACGTTCCTGCGATAATACGGACCATATTGTATAGGAATCCATTTCCGGTAACAGAGATTGTAATGATATCGTTCTCCCGCGTGACCTCGCAGCGGTAGATTGTCCGCACACTGGTCTGCGACTGTGCGTTCGCTGCGCAAAAGCTTTTGAAATCATGCTCACCGACCAGATACTGCGCCGCCTGCTGCATCTTCTTATCATCCAGCGGATGGTGATAAAAATAAGTATCGAGTCTTCTTGTCGGCATACGGAAGCGTCGATTCAGGATCCGGTATTCATACGTCTTGCGGCTCTTCGAGAAACGCGGATGAAACGCCTCATCCACCTCGCAGGAATCCTGTACGACAATATCCTCCGGCAGTCTCTGATTGACTGCGTAACTGATCTTCTCCGCAGGCATCCTTGTATTCGTATCGAAAATGCATACGTTACCGAGTGAATGCACACCCGCATCCGTGCGGCTCGCTCCGGTCACTTTGATTTCTTCTCCGAGAAGTGCCGACAACGCTTCATTCAATTTCTGTTCTATCGTGACACCGTTCGGCTGGATCTGCCAGCCGCAGTAATTCGTGCCATCGTACGCCACGATCATTTTCACGCGCATCTCAGGCACCTCCTACTGTGGCCAAGGCAGCACGATTCTTGCTGCGATCACAAGCACGAGAAACGCGATCACGATTACATAAGCCACATGATCATTCTTCGTGTAACGAAGCGGCTTCATCTTCGTGCGTCCTTCGCCTCCATTGTAGCAACGGGCTTCCATCGCCATCGCCAGATCATCCGCGCGCCGGAATGCCGACACGAAAAGCGGGATCAGAAGCGGAATCATATTCTTTGCTTTCTGGATCAGATTGCCATGTTCGAAATCGGCGCCACGCGCCATCTGCGCTTTCATGATCTTGTCCGTTTCCTCGATCAGGATTGGGATAAAACGCAAAGCGATCGACATCATCATCGCGATCGCATGCACCGGAACATTGATCCGGTTGAGTGGCGATAACGCCTTTTCCAATCCGTCCGTCAGCTGGTTCGGTGTCGTTGTCAATGTCATCAGTGATGTTCCGATGATCAGATAGACCAGGCGGATCGTCATAACGACTGCATTTGCAATACCGACACTTGTCACATGAAACGGTCCCCAGCTCCAGTATTCCGTTCCGCTCGGCGTAAACACGAGATTGAAAAACGAAGTCAGAAGCAAAAGCACGATGATTGCCTTCAGCCCCTTGACAATGTACTTGAACGGCACCTTTGATGCCTTCACCATATAGACTAACATTCCCGTAATAAGTGCCAGTCCCAATACGCCGCGAAATACGAACAGCGCAATAATATATACAAATGTTGAAAAAAGCTTTACGCGCGGGTCCAGTTTATGGATGGCGGAATCCGCCGGATAATACTGGCCCAGAGTAATATCTCTTAACATAATTTCTCCTTACTTGTGAAGTGCCGCCAGTATCGACTGTGCAGCCTCTTTGACCGTGGTAGCTCCGGTGTCGACCGGAAGTCCCTTCCCGGCAAGTTCGTTCATTAAATAAGTTACCTGCGGGGCAGCAAGACCAACCGCCTCAAGTTCCTTGTAGTGTGCATAGACTTCCTTCGGCACACCGTCATACATGACTTCTCCCTGGTTCATAACGATCAGGCGCTCCACGTACTCCGCAACATCTTCCATGCTGTGTGATACAAGAATGATCGTGATACCAAGTTCCTTGTGCATCTTCGACACAAGGCCTAAGATCTCGTCACGTCCCGCCGGATCCAGCCCCGCAGTCGGCTCGTCAAGGATCAGTACCTCCGGCTTCATCGCAAGCACTCCGGCAATCGCCACGCGACGCTTCTGTCCACCGGACAGATCAAACGGCGGCTGATAATACAGATCCTCCGGGAACCCGACATTCTGCAACGCCTCGAACGCACGAAGCTCTACTTCCTTGCGATCGAGTCCCTGATTCTTCGGTCCGAAACACACATCCTCAAAATTGGTCGTCTCGAAAAGCTGATGATCCGGATACTGGAACACCAGACCAACCTTGTTGCGGAGCTTCTTCATGTCATAATCTTCATCATAAATATCTTCTCCATCCACATAGATATGACCGCTCGTGGCACGCAGAAGCCCGTTCAAAAGCTGTGTCAGCGTCGACTTTCCGGAACCGGTGTGTCCAATGATTCCGATAAACTGTCCCTCTTCAATCTGTAAGTTGATATCTTTGAGAGCCTGGATCTGATACGCAGTGCCCTCACTGTATCTGTAATTTATTTTATCAAGTATAATTGATGCCATCTCATACCTCAGGGCGATTCCCTCAACACACATTGTGTAAGTTCGTGATTCACCTTTCATAGCCTTATAATTTTACGCCAGTTTCATAATCTCATCCACGAGTTCTTCTCTCGTCAGAATTCCCGCCGGAATCGGCAGTCCCGACTTACGCAGTTCATCCGCAACGAGAGTCGCCTGCGGCACATCCAGACGATGCTCCTTGAGCTTGTCCACCTGTGAGAAGATTTCGCGCGGCGTTCCGTCCATGATAATTTTGCCTTTTTCCATGACGTAGACATAATCCGCATCCACGACTTCTTCCATATAATGCGTGATCAGCAGAATTGTAACGCCCTTCGTCTTGTTAAGTTCGTGTGCAGTAGCGATGACTTCTTTACGTCCGTTCGGATCGAGCATCGCCGTCGGCTCATCGAAAATGATGCATTTCGGCTCCATCGCCACAACGCCTGCAATCGCAACACGCTGCTTCTGTCCACCGGAAAGCTTGTTCGGCGAATGCTTGCGATACTTCGTCATTTCAACCGCTGCAAGACTCTTGTCCACGCGCTCCCAGATTTCATCTGTCGGCACGCCGATATTTTCCGGACCGAATCCGACATCTTCCTCAACCACGCTCGCAATAATCTGGTTGTCCGGATTCTGAAACACCATGCCTGCGGTCTTTCTGACCGGGATCGTATTCTCCTCATCGAGCACATCCATGCCATCCACCCAGAGGGTTCCCTCATTTGGTGTCAGTAAAGCGTTAATATGCTTCGCAAGTGTCGACTTGCCGGAACCATTATGTCCGAGGATTGCGATAAACTGACCTGCTTTCACATCCAGATCCACATGGTCCAAAGCAGTCGTAATCGATTCCACATTGCCTTCCTCATCTCTTCGGAAGAATTCATGTACTACGCCTTTTGCTTTAATAATTCCCATCTTATTCATCCCAGCTCAGTCTATGGAGCTGTCCTTCCAACTTCATATGGTCAAAATGATTCTGGCGCAACGCCTCGTATAGCACGATTGCAACCGAATTTGACAGATTTAAGGAACGCGTCTCTCCGATCATCGGGATGCGCACGCACGTATCCGGATTCGCTTTCAGGATCTCCTCCGGAATGCCCGCGCTCTCCTTACCGAACATGATAAAACAGTCCGGCTCATACTGGACATCCGAGTAGACATGTCTGCCTTTGGTCGTAGCGTAATAAATCTTTGCGCCTGGATTTCTGCGGCAGAAATCGTCCCAGTTCTCATAAGTTGTTACATCCAGATCCTTCCAATAGTCCATTCCCGCACGCTTCAAGTGCTTCTCGGACAAGGAGAATCCAAGTGGCTCGATCAGGTGAAGCTTCGTGCCGGTCGCCACGCAGGTTCGCCCGATATTGCCTGTATTTGCCGGAATCTCCGGCTCATGTAAAATGATATTTAACTCTGCCATATTACATCCTTACTTTGCTTCTTTTTCTGCACGAAGCTCCGTGATAAATTCCTCCACACGCTCCAATGCAACCTTTAAATCTTCCAGTGAATATGCGTAGGAGATTCGCAGGAATCCCTCACCCGAACGACCGAATGCCGTACCAGGAACGACCGCAACCTTCTTCGTCTGAAGCAGGCGGTTCGCAAACTCATCCGAAGTCATACCAAATTCCTTAATGCATGGGAACACATAGAAAGCGCCAAACGGCTCAAAGCATTCTAATCCCATCTCCTTGAAACGCTGCATCAGATAGCGTCTTCTCGCATCGTACTGTTCGCGCATCATTGCAACATCCTCATCTCCGTTGCGCAGCGCCTCGATTGCCGCATACTGGCTGGTCGTCGGTGCACACATGATTGCAAACTGGTGAATCTTGAGCATCTGCTTTAAGATTGGAGCCGGTCCGCACGCATAACCGAGTCTCCATCCGGTCATCGCATGGGACTTCGAGAATCCGTTGACCACGATCGTGCGCTCCTTCATTCCCGGAAGGGATGCGATCGATACATGACTCTCCAGATAAGTCAGTTCACAGTAGATCTCATCACTGAGTACATACAGATCATGCTTCTTAACAACTTCCGCCACTGCCTCGAGATCTGCCCTCTCCATGACCGCACCGGTCGGATTGTTCGGGAAAGGCATAACGAGCAGCTTGGTCTTCGGCGTGATTGCTGCCTCAAGTTCCTCTGCCGTCAGACGGAATTCATTCTCTGCCTTCAACTCAATAATGACCGGCGTTCCGTTTGCAAGAACACAGCACGGTACATAGGATACATAACTCGGCTGCGGAATCAGTACTTCATCGCCCGGATCCAGCATCGCGCGCATCGTGAGATCAATTGCCTCACTTCCTCCGACCGTTACGAAAATTTCCTTGTTGTAATCATAATGCAGATCAAATCTGCGATCGAGATACTTCGCGATCTCAATCTTTAAATCCTTTAAACCGGCATTGGACGTATAGAACGTTCTGCCTTTTTCCAGGGAATAGATTCCCTCATCCCTGATATGCCACGGGGTATCGAAATCCGGCTCGCCGACACCGAGTGAGATTGCATCGTCCATCTCACTGACAAGGTCAAAAAACTTACGGATACCCGATGGCTCGATTGTCTTAATTGTCTTTGATAACGGGTCTCTCATTATGCCATCATAATCCTTTCATCTTTTGCTTTCGGAGCCATAATCGTTCCGTGGTCCTTATATTTCTTCAGAATAAAATTCGTCTTTGTGCTGAGCACCTGATCCAATGCGGAAAGCTTGTCGGATACAAACTGGGAGATCTCGCGAAGTGTTCTTCCCTCAAGTGTTACCATCAGATCAAATCCACCGGAGATCAGGTAAACCGAATTCACTTCCGGATAATTGTAGATACGCTCCGCAACCTTGTCGAATCCCATACCTCTCTGTGGTGTTACACGTACCTCGATCAGCGCGGTCACTTTCTCAACGCCTGCCTTATCCCAGTTGATCAGCGTGTGGTATCCGCAGATGATACCTTCCTGCTCCATCGCTTCCAGCTCGTTCATGACAGAAACCTCATCGACACCAAGCATGAGTGCAAGGTCTTTGAGGTCGATTCTGCTGTTCTTCTCTATAAAAGTTAAAATTTTTTCTCGCATATCTATTCTCCTTTACCACTGTTTCCACAACTCATCCGTCTGTGTGGTCTCTAAAAATCTTCTCTCATCTCCATTGATCAGCACACGGTCGTTGCTGTCTGTCGCCTTACCGACGATCGTCGCATCGCCTCCCGCCAGCCTTATCGCATGCACCAAAGCGTTACCATCCTCCGCCGCCATCACCGCGGCTCCACCGGACACAAGCTTATATGGATTGAGATCGAAAAATTCACAGATTTCCACCGTCTCCTGACGGATTGGAATCTTCTTTAGATCAATTTCAAGTCCGACGCCGGAGCTTTGCCCCATCTCCCAGAGTGCACCAAATACACCGCCTTCCGAGATGTCATGCATCGCTGCAACGCCAGACTTTGCGGCGACTGCAGCCTCCGAACGAATCGAAAGATAATCGATAAAACGCTTCGCGCGGTCAATAAAAGGCGCCGCGTAACGTCCTGATAGTTCCTGTTCATGCTGCGTGGCAAGGATTGCCGTACCTTCCAAAGCAATCTGCTTCGTGATCAGAATATCCATGCCAGGCTTAACCGTTCCCGCTCCAATCCGCTTTTCTTCGGCAACCGTGCCGAGTGCCGTCACCGTCACGACCGGCTCATTTACCGCCCGGACAACTTCTGTATGTCCGCCGAGTACCGCGATTCCTTCCTTCGCGCATACGGTATCAATCATCTTCACCCACTTGCGAAGTTCATTCTCATTCGCAGAGGTCGGGAGAAGAAGGTTGACCATAATGCCGTATGCTTCTGCGCCGCTGCAGTACAGATTGTTGAGTGCCGCATAGACACTGAGCATCGGATTCATCGAGCTGCCTAAGCAACGTGTTGCCATCGCACTGACAACCGAAGTGCCCTCTGCGACGGAATCCGGCATATGAATATCCGCACCAGCCGGAGACTTTCCAGCCTTCGCATTGCTTCCGCCTGCGCATTTCCGGTTCAACTGTGCCGCCGCATAATCCGCACCAATCTGTGGTTTCGTGACAATATGCGCTGCCATCGTTTCATCCGATGTCGCATTTTCTGTCACATGATCCGTATGAAGTTGTTTGAGTACGGATCGCTTCAGTACCGATTCCGATAACTTTCCAGCTTTCATATCTTCACCCTATGATAGTCTTTTAGGCTGCCCCCGGAAGCGGATAGCAGCCTTATGATTTCTTTATTTCTTAGTTTGATGACTCCTCAGAATCACTTTTGGAAGAAGTATTGTCTGATTTATTGTCAGCTTTGTTGTCCGACTTATTCTCATCGGAAGAATCGTCTTTCTTCGTATCGTCCTTCTTGTCATCATTCTTCTTATCGTCTGAATCCGAAGTATTCTCCTGATCCTTCTTATCTTCCTCTTCCTTCTTCGACTCTTCATCGGTCTTCAAAGAAGATGCGGCGCTTCTGACCTTCGCCTCATCGCCGGTTGCCACCGCTTCCTTTAACGCTGCAAGTGTCTCCTTATTGGCTCCCTTCGTTCCGATTGTAATGATCTTCGGAGATGCCTGATAATTACTCTTGTTGAACAGATCGCGGCTCTGCTGCTCTCCATCTACTTTCACGATCTTCCAAAGCTGCGCAACACATCCGGTATGTGCACTCTGGTCTACGCTCCAATAACCGATTGCAAGGCTGGAATCCAGATTAAACTTTGTCTCCGGATCCGTTGTAGAAACCGTCTCACTCTCGAAGGAGAGTTCCCGGTTTGCAGGACGCGTCTCCTTGCCATATACGTTGAAATAGATCACTCCGCCACTGCAATATCCTTCGATATAAACCGGAGCATCCAGATTATTCTTAAAACGAAGATCCTTGTAATCTCCTGCAATAGCCGCATCCATGGACGGCTGTACATACGATACAAGCATCGAATGGTTAAAACGCATCGTAATCTCAAGTTCCGCACGAATGACCGCATTATATAAAGTCGTTGCCACCTGACAGATTCCTCCACCGAATGACTCGACCGTTGTTCCGTTCTGGTACGCACCTGCAAGTTCGTAGCCGTTCTCCTGCGTAAACGGGCTGACCGTCTTCGCCATATCAAAGGAATCTCCCGGATAGAGGATGGTTCCGTTGATCTTACTGCATCCGTTCGTCACATTCTTCGCACGCCCGGCACCCGAAGTGCTGAAATCTGTCGAAAAGCTTCCAAGCAGATCTGTTACCTGTGCCAGTTCTTCCTCGTTTCCGCGAGGCTCTACCACGTCTGTAACAAGCTCGATCTCATTATTTGTTCCGTCCCATTCCTCTGCAAGGAAATCGTTGATTGCGTAGACCGAATCAACAATGTTGACTTCCACACCTTCTTTGCCTTTTACAAATTGAAAAGCACCATTCTCGCGTGTCAATCCATTATCAACTGCTGCAACGCTGAGTTTGTCGGAGTCCTTATATAATTTCTGTGCAGTTGCCTGTTTGTCCACACTCAGATGCATATCTAAAACAACCGGCTGCTTCTTGAGATCTTCTGTTGTCTTATAACGATTGATCAGGCTGCCTGCGCGTCCTAATGCAACCGCCTCCGTCACTGCCGTATTCACATCCGCTGACACACCCATATCCTGTGCCGTCATAGAAACAGAACCAGACTCACCCTTCAATGTAAATGTCGTATCCATCAGACCCGCAACATATTCTTCCACAGCAGACTGCGCCTGCTTTTCCGTCATGCCGCTGACATTCACATTACCAATATATACGCCATCTGCGATCGTCACATCCTCCGCTGCCTTCACCGGATGAATGTTCGTCATCAGACAGATTGCTCCTACTGCTGTCAGTAATACTCCTAAACGCTTCAAATTCTTCATCTTATATCCTTTATAAATCTCTAAATTTGTTTGTCTGACTTCCTATTTTAACACAAACCTTCGCTTTTTCAAGATTTGCTGCTTTAAAACATGATCAGCGATGAGATGATCGAAGTAACCAGCATGGTTGCGATCACGACCAAAGCGACCACTGCGATCAGACGTTTCTTTCTCTGTTGGCGATTTAATTTACTCATAGTATTCACCTCTTCCGCAAAATCAGTTATAATTTCTATATACCTATTATATTAAGAAAGGAAATGCGCTATGTTCACATTCTTACTTATATTTATCATATTTCTGATTATCTTAAATGTAACGATCCGCAAAAATGATTCCAAGCAGACCAAACGCGAGGAAGATTTCTGGGAACAGGAACGTGCAGCGAATTTCGCCAGACGCAAAGATATCAGTAATCTTGAATATCTTACCATACCGGCAGAGAAAATACCACACAACCTTCACACCGAAGCGGAGGAAATTCTTGTCAATCTCTCCAATTGTAAGATGCTAAACCTCGCCGGAATCACCAATACCGAGCTCAAATTAACTTACGGCGCCGCCAATCTGGAGGAGCTTTCGGAATACGATGACAATTTTACCCGCTTTGTGCAGGCTGTATCTGCTTACGGCACCGAGCTTGTCGAAGCCGGACAGACCAGTGACGCCCGTGAACTTTTGGAACTGGCAGTCTCCTACCATGCAGATGCAGTGAACATCTATACGACACTTGCGAAAATTTATCAGGAAGCAGGAGAAACCGATAAGATTCAGGATCTGATCCGTTATGCCTCGGAAATCAACACGCTTGCAAGCAAAATGATCACAGAAAAGCTACAGGCTTACCTTCCGTAAGTCGCGTAATACTTGTCCTGCAGGCGGGACGCCTCACTTCGCGTAAGCGTCTCCCATGCAATTTCATCATGAATATCATGCAGCGCCCGATACTCGCGCAGCCGCTCGATCTGATGTGCGGTTGCCGGTGTCTGGCGCTTTACTTTAAATGTCAGTTCCCGTGGCACGAAAAGCTCTGCTTTTTCCGGCAGGCACTGCTTCATCATGCACTCTAAGATGCGGTGCGTCTCTGCCGCATCATCCGGCGCACGGTGCGCCCTCTCACGCTCAATCTGATAATACACGCACAGATCTTCTAACTTCTTTGACTGCTCGCCCGGCAGGATTGCACGCGCAATGCGAAGCGTATCACATGCATAAAGTGTGAGTGGAATCCGTTTATTCACTGCCCATTGTTTCACAAAACTGTAATCGAACGTCACGTTATGTCCCACGATCACATCATCCCCGATGAATGCAAGCAGCTGCTGCATCGCTTCATCCTCAGCCATCCCCGCAACAGCCTCCTCATTCGTGATTCCGGTCAGTTCCACTACACGCTCCGGTATTGTCCGTCCCGGATTCACAAGCGCTGTAAAACGTGCCTCCTCCTTGTGATTTCGTACGCGCACCGCACCGATCTCAATCACCTTGTCCAGTTTTACATTCAGTCCCGTCATCTCCAGATCGATCACTGTGTAATCGCCCCGTAGCACGCGTTGTGCCTCTTCATTCTTCCGCTCCATGTGCATCCGCCTTCTTCCTTTTTCTTGCCTTATCTTACTACAAGTGGCGAGTGGGCGCAAATCGATTTTTCTGTTGACAGTAACATGCAAACACGCTATTCTATATCCACCAAAACTCATACTTTTCAAATTCAACGGAGCTACATCATTTTTATTTGTCCGTTCGATGAATTTAAATTGGGTTTACACAAATACACATTCCAGAATCGATGCAATGAGCAGCCTGAACTTGTGCTCGGTGATGAATCCACAAAAATCTTCCTGTGCGCAGGCGGTGATGCAAACGATGTATCGGATGATATGAAAGAATTTTTAGAATGGCTCACAACCGGTAAGACCGGCCAGTGCGAGCTTGTAAACAATCTGGATCTCGCCATTCAGAAAGCCAGGGATCATGAGGAATGGAGGCTTGAATACATGACCTTATTGATGAGAGACCAGGAAATGATGAAAAAAGGACGTGAAGAAGGACGCAATCAAACCATCTTCTCTTACGTACACAAAGGACGCATTACTATTGAAGAAGGTGCTCAAGATGCCGATATGTCTATCGAAGAATTCAAAAAAGCAATGACAGAAGCCGGCTATACACTCCCAGAAAAATAATAGAATAATCTAAAGAATAAGGTGTAAAGTCTTTACTCAATCATCAAGACTTTACACCTTATTTTATCCGCTATTTTGTCTGGATCACAACGCTCTCCAACACGGAATCAATCTGCATTCGTTTTGAACATATATATATACGCATCGGCTTCGCCTGCAGAATCTTCCTGTAAATCATACCGAGCACACAATGCGAGATCACTGTTCCGACCGCTGCCACTTTCCAGCCATATAACACCATCCCTGCGACCAAACTGAACTAGATATGCCTGCTTGCTTTGATAGATGGTAGGATCTGTCTGCACATAATCTTCCCGATCCACCAGATTACCTGTCGTATCATCAAAATTTTCATTTGTCCCCAAAAGTCCAAATGAATACACCTCATCGGTCAGATCATCCCGAAGCCGCAAAATTCCATTCTCTGTGTCCAGACTTTCAACTGAAAAGCCGAATTCAGCAAGTGTCTGTGCATCCTTTGGATGGCTGCTTTTACCCGGATTCGTCATAAAGCACACAAGAATCACCACAACAACTGCCGCCGCAAGAAGCCAAACCCAAGGCTTCGGCTTCTTATAATTGATGATTCCTTTCACACGCTCACGGACACTGATCTCACCGAACGCCACCGGGCTGACAGCGATCCTGTGTTTTCCACTTCCGGCAAAAAGCAAAGCCTGACAATACGTTGCTTTCCAGTCGTTCGTCCTGCTCCTTGTCGCTCTCTCATCGCATGCCACCTCGATGTCCTTGCAAAAAAGCACATAGGCGATCCAACACAACGGATAAAACCAGTAGATTGCAAGCAATAGATACCCAAGTGGCTTCCACAGATGATCACGCCGCATAAGGTGTGCTCTCTCATGCGCGATCACACATTCGCGAAAATCCTCATCCATCCCGGAAGGAAGATAGATCCGTGGTCGAAACATTCCCAGAATAAACGGACTTGAAACCTCATCGCACACGTAGACACCGCTCTCTATGCGGTATGCCGCAACAACCTTTCGTCTCATGCGAAGATACGAACCAAACGCATACAAGAGTAATTCACCAATTCCGATCAACCAGACAATTTCCGCCCCTCGAATCCCAAGCAGCTTCCTGCTTTTCACTTCTGACCCCTTTGTATTCCGGTCTGTTTTCGCATTATCCATTTTCTCATGCAAGATCGTCTCCGCGTGCGTTTTGTCTGCAACTGCGTTTTCTGCCAAATTGCCGGAATTCTGCACATATGCTGCTTCTATACGAGTCTGTACCAACTGCACATCCGGCACAAGACTAAACGGACTCTCGATCGAAACCGGAACGAGAAGCCGTATCGCCACCGCCGCCCACAATGCGCACACAATCCAGCGCGGTGCACGCCGCAACACAAGCCGCGCCAATATGACAGCAAGTATCACAACGCTTACGGTCACTGCCTGATCCAATACGTAAATAAACATTTTCTCCATCCCTTATTCCCCCTTTTGAAAACGCGCAATCATCTCCTGAATCTCCTCAACCTCTTTCCCTGATAATTTTTTTCTGCCCGCAAACGCTGCAATAAAAGAAGGCAGCGAGCCGTCAAAATTGTCCTCGACAAATTTGTGACTCTTCGCACGCTCGAACTCTTCTTCCGAAACGACCGATGTCACAATTCCATCCCTATTCTGAAAAAGCCCCTTTTCGCAAAGTTTGCGCAGAACTGTATATGTCGTGGACTTCTTCCACTCAAACTGTTCCAAAGCAAGCCTGACCACTTCTCCCGATGCAATCGGCTCCTTCTCCCACAATAATTTTGCAAATTTTTCCTGAATCTCACCTAATTCAATTTCCATATTCCGCCCTCCGTCTATGGTCTACTCTCAATAAACTAATTACAGTTTATCCTGAATAGACCAATTTGTCAACCATAAAATTGTTGACACCATTATGTAAATACGTTATTCTATCTTCACCAAAACTCATACTTTTCAAATTCGATGTGATACAGCGATTTGACAAATCATTTGGTGCACGATTTTCCTGTGCACAAATACCCGGGTTTTTATAATTGAATATTAAAAAAGTGCATGTATTTTATACACCCGCACGATCATTTTTTGTTCATTGATAATTGAATAAAGACTTTACACTATGGTATAATATCACCAACGAAAGGCGGTGATGGAAAGTGAGCGAATACATGACTGGCAAAGAAGTTGTAAATCTTATCCGTAAGTTAAAAGAAAAAGGAATGTCTAGCGACGAGATACTTGAAATCATTGAGTACATTGAAACACATGACCCAAAGGAAACAAACGAATAAAATTGTAACCCTATAAACAATCTAAGGTGTAAAGTCTTTATTCAATCATCAAGACTTTACACCTTATTTTTGTGTTCATTATTGATTTCTATTCTTTAGAAAATGGAAAGTACTCTCTGCAACAGCACATCCAGTCCCGCGATCCAAAGAAGGATTGCTCCGACCGCATACACCACTGTCTTAGAGGTAAACCCCCAATGATATCCGGTGTACATTCCGCCAATGACAAACGCGATCGTGACCACAACAATCATCACAAGAATCGCTATGACATTGGTTCCGATGAATCCAAATGCAATTCCTGCAAGTATCGTATACAGGCTGCTGACGGATGCCAGCCGTACGAAACGCCGGATACCGAGATTCATCTCAAGGTGTTCCTCGATCCGCTCGTTGCGTATCGCCTTCACGATCAGACGGATGCCGAGTCCGAAGAAAATCACCATTGCAAGGATTTCGCCAAGGAACCGCTCATCCGACATCGGATGGCTTTTGCAGAACAGATCCGAAAGAAAATGTCCCAAGAAAAGCGCGATCAGCTGACATACTGCCATCAGTACACAGATTCCCGACAAAAGCTTTTTATTCACTTTATTGACCAACGATCCCTGACACTCCATCGCGCCAAAGATATCCAGAGATATCCCGGCAACGATGAGCAGATTCTCTACCCAGTTCATCCACTACTCCTTATATCATGCTTTCTCACTACTCATCATCCCTCTCCACCTCACCTATTCGCAAAATCGCACGTTACACATGCTTTCTCGCAGCCCTGCTACTAATTTTGCTCATATGTGGGGCGGTGACTCTATTCGAGTCACCCTGAGAATAAGAAAATCTGATGCTTACATGCACGCATGACACATCAGCTTTTCTTATTCTTAACGGGCTACTGAATAGTTACCTGTTAATTTATTTTACGTCCTCAACCTTAATGGAGTCAAGCTTGTAGATGAATTTTACGCTTCCGTTTACGCCGTCTGCAACTGATGTAAATGTCTGGTAATCCTCACCGGCATCAAGCATTGCCTGAAGCTTGTCGGTCAGAGGCTTGATATCTCCGTTGTAGCTGTTCACGATCTTGGAGATTCCCTTCTCGTCAAACTCAACCATACCATCAGCAAGTTCATGAGATCCGTCATCTAACTTGTCAACGCCCTCAACGATCTTCGTTGTGGCATCGTTTAATGCGGTAATTCCTTCTGTCAGTGTAGGAACCTGATCCGCAAGTGTCTGTGTTCCCTTGCTGAGCGCTGCTGCACCGCTTACAAGGCTGTATCCGTTGGACTGTACGGCCTCGATCTGTTTTGCGATTGTGGACTTTGCACTCTCAGCACCGGTAACTGCTGCCTGGGACGCTGCCTGAGATGCTACTTCCTTGCAAGCACCTGCCAGCTGATTTGCAAGTGTCTGAAGACTGCTCTCTACACCACTGTTGATCTGCTCGTTATTTCTGCCCGCTGCAAGTGTCTGTTTGATTGTGGACTGCGTCTTGTTAAACAAGGTATCCTTTGCACCGGACTTTGCATAGATTAACTCTGCAAGCTGTGCGCTGGACATATCTTTTCCGATTGCATACATTGCTGCGTATGTCTGATCTCCGGCCTGTGCTGCCTGTGCAAAACTTGTCTTGATTGCAGCTGCGACCTGATCGGCTGTCAGTTTGCTATCTGCCGGCTGTTTTGCAGCACTTAAAAGTACCTGTCTGACAACTTCATTATATACGGTCTCTGCACCCTGGCTGCTAAATGTACCATCATAGAGTGCGGTATATAATGCACCATCTGCTACGCTTCCATCTTCCTTCTGTGTATAACGGAGTGCCGCGTAGATCTGCTTTGCAACTTCTTGGGTCTTACCGTTTGCAAACTCTTTGTCAACAGCTGCGGAAGCGGTCTTGGATGCGGCAACTTTCTCCTCATCACTCATCTTTGTATTTAATGCTTTGTCTAAGGTCTTTAATCCCTTGCTGATACTCTTTGCGCTGGAATTTAAAGTGTTCACGCCTTTTCCAAGGTCACCGCTTGCGGAGTAAAGCTCGCTCATACCGCTTGCGTAATCTGCAAGGCTGCTCTGTAAAGTATCAAGGCCATCTGCAAGATCAGAAGAGCCATTCTTGAGATCATTGGTTGCATCGCTCAGATCATTGATCATATCATCAAGTGAAGAAGAATCTCCTGTGCTCATAGAAACCATGCTTCCTGCATTTGCAACGATCGTCATTGCAGTGCTGAGCTCGAAGTTCTCAACATCTGCACTTACCTCAAAATACTCCGGGAGATCCAGATCATCGATGAAGTCGGAATCTTCCACACCGAGACTGTCCTTGATGCCCGGAAGTGCATATCCGATGATGATGTTGCTGTCTCCGTTGCTCTGTACTTTTCCGTTGGTAACTTCTACGTTTGTGAAGCTGTCATCCAAAACCATTGCGGTTACAGCTGCAAACGGAACCTTCACGTCTACTTTGCTTCCGTTTACAGTCTCCTTATAAGAAGAGTTGTTGGTGTAATCAAAACGGATTGTAACTTTTCCGGATTTTCCTGCGAGGTCTGCCGGAGCAATCTCGTTGCCATCCAGATAGTAAGTTACTTTCTGGCTGACCGGAGCCTCCTCATCAGAAGTTCCCTGATAGTAGATGTCGTTGCCATCTGCCTGCCAGGTCAGCTTGTCGCCATCCTGCTTGAACTCCTCGTCACCCTTCACGTTCTTGATGTCAGAGAGTGTGGACTTATCCTCGATGGTTGCAGCGTCATCTGTGTTTACAAGATGATCACTTACGATCGTGTTGTATACGTTACCATTGGCATCAGACAGAAGATATACGCTTTCGTCCTTGCCAATTGTTTTGTCGCTGACATCGAAGGAAACAAGATCCTTAAGATCCGTATCCTTATCGTCTTCAACAGTTGTCTCCTGTTTTACTTCTGCATTCTTGTTCTGGTCGGCATTGACTGCCACTGCTGTCATTCCGCTTCCGAGGAGTGCTACGGTGAGCACGCCTGCTACGATGCGGATTGCATATTTATTTGTGAATTTCTTCTTTAATTCCGGTAATTTCATGGTGAGATCCTCCTACTTATTCTTAATACGAAATCCTGCACTTGTTGCACAGATGATACGGTCAAAAATCATTAACATTGATGGAAGTATGAAAGCTACAACGATCATACTGATGATTGCGCCTCGTGCCATCAGCATACACAGTGAACCGATCATATCGATATCGGAATAGATACCAACACCGAATGTTGCTGCGAAAAAGCTTAATGCACTGACTAAGATGGACTGGATTGATTTCTCCAAAGCATCTGTGATCGCTTCTTTCTTCTCCATACCGCGTGAACGGTTTCTCTTGTACTTATTCGTCATAAGGATCGCATAATCGACGGTCGCACCAAGCTGAATGGTTCCGATAACGATTGATGCAATAAACGGTATTACAGTTCCGGTATATGCCGGGATGCCCATATTGATAAAGATGGCAAACTCAATGACAGATACCAAAATAATCGGTAATGAAATTGACTTAAATACGAATGCGATGATAATAAAGATCGCTCCGATGGAAATAATACTTACATTTCTGAAATCGACATCTGTGATCTCGATCAGATCCTTCGTACAAGGAGCTTCACCGATCAGCATTGCGGAATCATCGTACTTCTTGATGATCTTGTTGATCTCATCACACTGTGCATTTACTTCATCCGTTGCGGATGCATATTCGGAAGCGACAAGCATCAACTGGTATTTGCCACTCTTCAATTCGTCTTTGACCTCATCCGGGATCATCTCCTGCGGAACGCTTGGTCCTGTGATGGAATCTAAGGATACGGCAAGCTTGACGCCATCCACTTTCTTGATCTCATCGATCATGTTCATGCTGTCTTTTGCTGACAGATTGCTGTCCGCAAGGATCATATGGGTTGCACCCATGTTAAACTGTTCGGTCAGCTTATCATTACCGACCTTACTGTTGAAGGTCTCCGGCAATGTGTTGGTCAGATCATAATATACATCGGTATGCGTATAACCATATAATGCAGGAACAAGAATTACGACAAATGCGATTGCAAATACTACGTAATGCTTTGTGATCCATCCTGCGATTCTTCCGAGATCCGGCATAATAACTTTATGCTTTGTCTTCTCGATCAGCTTATCACATACAAGGATCATTGACGGAAGGATTGTTACACAGGCGATAACACCAATGACAACGCCTTTTGCCATAACGATTCCAAGATCTTTACCAAGTGTAAAGCTCATGAAGCACAATGCGATAAATCCGGCTACGGTTGTGATGGAACTTCCGACTACGGAACTGATCGTGTTGGAGATTGCATGTGCCATCGCACGTTTCTTGTCTCCCTCGAACCGTTCCTGATTCTCCTGATAACTGTGCCACAGGAAAATTGAGTAATCCATTGTTACACCGAGCTGCAGGACTGCTGCAAGTGCTTTGGTAATGTAGGAAATCTGCCCCATGAAGACATTCGAACCGAGGTTGTATACGATTGCAAGTCCGATACTTAACAGGAAGATAACCGGAACGATTGCAGAATCCATAGTCAGTGACAGGATGATCAGTGACAATACAACCGCGATCAGAACATAGATCACACTCTCGTTTTCCGCAAGCTTACGGATGTCGTTGTTGACGGAAGCCATACCACTGACGAAACACTGGTCTCCGACCAGTCCATTAATCTCCTCGATGGCATCCATCGTTCCGTCGGAGGACATTGACTCGTCAAACAGAACCGCCATTAACTGGCTATCCGCATCTTTATTGTTAAAGAAATCATAAATGTCATCCGGTAATGCCTCACGCGGAATGCTGAAATCTACCACAGATCCATACCAGACAACTTTCTTTACATGGTTGATATCGCCGATCTCATCTGCAACTTTTTGCAGGTCTTTATCGTCCATACCTTCCACAACTACAAGTGAAAATGCACCCGTTCCAAATTCATCGAGCAAGATATCCTGACCCTTCATGGTCTCAATCTCACCCGGCAGATAAGACAGGATATCATAGTTTACTCTGGTGTTAATGTAACCGATTCCTGACGGGATCAGTAACAGAAATGCCAGAATCAGAATCGGGATGCGAAGTTTTACAACTCCCTTTCCAAATTTAATCATTTTGTTCACCATCCATTTTCTTTATTTTTCACTTGTGAGTATAAAAAAAAAGACCGAATATGAAAATATTCAATCTTTTTGTCTTGTATCGGTAAAATATACATTTTTGCAAATTTGTATAGCATAATATACAAATTGCCGGTTTTGTATTTATCTATTTTGCCCTCCTACAACTCACTGATCACATCTGTCATAGAACGCGTGATCATGTAATTATAGGCTTCTGCAATCTCTCGCGGCGAAATCGTCATTCCCTGCCCGATCCACTCTTCCGTCGCAAAACACATGGACTGCGCATAATAAGAAGCGATAACCTCCGGACTCAGCCACTTGTGCTTCGGCGTCTTTCCCGTCATCTGCTCCTCAATGATCGAAAGCAGCATTTCCCGCACACATTTCTGTGCGACATCGTGAAATGTTACCGCTCCCTCCAGCTTAACGACATGAGAATAGAACGCCTTGTCCCGCTCGATACTGGTAAAAAGCAATACCATAGCTTCCGTCACCATTCCGCTTCGAACCAGCGGGAGAATCGGCTCCAGCAGTTCTGTGCGGATGATCCACTCCAGCAGTTCAAACTTATCCTGAAAGTGGTTATAGAACGTCGGTCGTATTACACCCGCTTTATCCGTAATCTCTTTAATTGTAATCTTCTCCATCGGCCGCTTGGCTGCCAGTTCCTTTAGGCTATCCGCCAGAAGCTGGTCGATATCGTTTTTGGTCTGTGTTGCCATATGATACCTTACACTTCATCTCATTGACGAGGTTACTTACTCATCAAACTCCATGGTTACAAAATACCCCTTTTCCGTCTCCTTCACGTCAACAACAACGCCCTCCCTTGTCTTCAGGCGTTCACTGACTGCATAATTTCCGGACATTGCGATTGCATGCTCAATCGTATAGTAATAGGAAGTCGGAAGCTTACCCTCTGTCACCGACAGATGTTCCCCTACTTTGGTAAGTCCCGGTCGTTCCATCTTAAATTCCATCTGTCTCATCGTTATCGCCGTCCTCTACAAAATTGACATCAACCGTTCCGTTGCGTCTTGCGTAATCCTTGGCGGCATGTGTCGCTGTACCTGCGATCCAGATGTTCGATACGCCGTTGTAGATCAATATGATTCCGACAACAATAGTCGCCTTTTCCATCATTCCGAATGCATCAAACACACAGAAGAAACCAAGGATCACACTGATGATCGCAAGGATCAGATTCGCTCCCCATGCATCAAATCCATATTTCTTAGCCTCTATCGTTTCCTTAATGCCACGGATTCCGTGGAACAAAAGCACCACGCCGATCACAATCGGGATCAGGCTCATGATGACCGCCGGATCCGCAAGGAACCAGATTCCTACCGCCAGCACCAGAATGCCCATCACAACAGACAATCCGTTCGTCACAATGCTTAAGAAAAAGCTGCCCAGATATACTACGCCGATCACGATCATGCCAATGGCAAGAACGCTTCCGATCACATTCAGCACTCCGTTGTTCCAAATAATGAAAACCACACCCAGTAAAATGCATAAAACTGAGGATAACAAAAAGTCCGCTTTAATTCTTCGTAAAAATTCTTTCATTCGCCCCACATCTCCTTTTTGGCTTGCTACGGCAAAAGACTCGGAAAATCTTCAAATCTTTCGCAGTTCATCTCGAAAAATCTTCGATTTTCCTCGATGTACGGGCATTCGCCCTATCTTATTTCTACGGCAAAAGACTCGGAAAATCTTCGATTTTCCTCGTTCGCGGGCGCGTTCACATGTCTTCAGCAAAATTCTTGAATGCAAGCATTCAGAAGTTTTGCTGAAGCCACGTTCACTTTTGCCTTCGCGGACATTATAACATTCTTGGATTTCTAGTTCAACTTTTGAAATAATTTTGCTATAATCTAACCGTAATTTTATTCTCAATAATGTAAGGAGGACGCTTATGGGAAAAGAAACGAAAACAAATGCCGTCCGCATCTTAGAGCGAAACAAGGTTCCGTATGAACTGATTACATATGAATGCGACGAATTTATCGATGGCATGCACACAGTCGAGAAAACCGGTGCGCCGGTAGAACAGACCTACAAGACACTTGTCATGCAGGGCAAAAGCAAACAATACTATGTATTTGTCATTCCGATTGCCGAGGAAGTGGATTTAAAGGCAGCTGCCCGCTCGGTCGGTGAGAAATCCGTCGAGATGATCCATGTCAAGGATCTGACTGCGATCACCGGGTATGTCAGAGGCGGCTGCAGTCCGCTTGGTATGAAAAAAGCTTTCACAACGGTCATTGATTCCTCTGCGGAGCAGTTCGATACGATGTATGTCAGCGGAGGACGCATTGGAACCACCATCAAACTCAATCCGCAGGATCTCGCGAAAGTGGTTCGCGCTACGTTTGCACCGATTCTGATGCACGCTTGATAGTGTATAATACCTACGTAATTTCTCTGAAAAAACATATTTTTCATCATGACGGACTCGGGACGATACCAACTTTTGTTCAGGTTTTTCTGCGAGTTAACCTCGGGCTCGATTTCAGACAAACTACTACAATCTGTTTCCATTGCGCTATTAGCGTACCAAACGAACCCCCGAGGCAGTCACAGAAAAGACCTGAACGAAAGTGATATCATCCCAAATCCTGTTGGTCGAAAAACTTTTTCTAGAGAAATTACTTATATACTATATAACCACCAATCAAGAGTGATTTCTCTAGAATCTCCCAAACGTTGTGCTCTCTGTAAATTATTATTTCACGCCTATAATCATTTTCATCTAATTTATGTAGTGGATGCCTGCTCTTTTCTTACTCTAGCATCATGGAAGCACCCTGTCTCTTTCTCGGGACTCCCCATATGTCATCGATCCCACAGGACAATTTTCCAGAAATATTAGATTCTCTAAATGCACAGATACCGGATTGTTATTTCAAAAAAAGATTTTTCAATCCTCAAGATTGGGGATGATACACTTTGGCGAAATTATTTTCTGCAACTGCTCCTGCATTCCATTATCCTGGATAATAGCGTCAACCCCAATCACATCAACACACAATCCAAAATCGTTGCAGGAGTTAACTTGCAGAAAAAATTGAGTCCAAAGTCGGTATCGTTCCCAATCTGTGGCATTTAAGCACACTTTTTGAAATAACAATCCGGTATCGTCACTTTTCAAATAATCTAATATTATTAGGACAACTTGTCCTGCAGAAGATCGATCACATACTGCAGTTCCGCACCCTCGACAGGTGCAACTCCATGATCCACCTTCTTCCAGTCTAAAGTCAGTTCGCCGAGCTTCCGTTCCTTCGAATCCTTCACGGTCTCAATCGTAAGATATCTTCCGCTTCCGGCAACTTCATTCCATGCCAGATAGATACGCAGGCAGGATGGTGCCGCCATATCCTGCGCAGGCAGATCCACGCGGACGATGAGCAGGTCTTCTGCGATGTTCATGACCATGACCGAGAAATCTTCCGGAAGATACGGATATCTTCTCTTCTCCTGATAAGCTTCCTCAAAAAGCTGATCGATATATTCTTCCTTCTTCTCGCACAGTTCATCCATGAAAGCCTGCCCCTGCTCGAAGAACCGCTTCGGCAGGAATCCAAACTCGAACTGACGACGCTCAAACTGCAGATACTGCTCCGGTGTCAGCTGCAGCGTTTTCTTCTTCGGTTCACCGCCCTGTTTTGCAAGTTCTCTGCGCTTTTTCTCAACCTCCTGAATACGAAGGACAAGCGGCATCTTGAAAATGAGGTTATCCGTAAACGGATTGATTGCCACACCACCAAGATTCTCCTGCTGCTGCGCAGTCATCTCATTGACTGCAAGATACGGCATATTGATGATGGCTTCGCTTCTCGGCGACTGCGGAATCTGTTTTAAAGCCGTATAAACCGGGAAATACATTCCCTTATCCTTGCTATTAAGCATACATGGAACCGGCTTCTTCTCCTCGTTAATGTTAGCAGGAACAAGAAGGCGACACTTGCGGAGTTCTTCGATCAATGCGTTTAAATTGTCTGCATTCTTCTCATCCATGTACTGCTTGACCAGTTCCTCTAATTTTTCATTTTTAACATCCAATGTCAGATTCGGATCAACCGGCGGCTTCTGCGGATTGTCCTTACTGTTTTTGATTGCATCGGATAATTTTTTCTTATCTATCATGTGTTTTATCTCCTAAACCCACACCAAAATTACATGTGAATCACATGCTTCTTTATTTTAGCATAGATAACGATCAGAATCTAGTGCAGTGTTTTGCAAACTTGAGAAAAGAAAAATGTGCTGCCGAAGCAACACATTTTATCCTACTTGCTTAATTCATCCAACAGATCTCTCATCTTTTGAATTTCTTCCTGAGATACCTGTCTCTTACCACATACTGCTGACAACAACTGATCTACCTGTCCCTCAAACCAGAAATCAGTCTCCTCACTCATCAGTTGGGACTTATACGCATCCTCTGTCTTCTCAGCATGCACATATGCGTTCTTACCACGGCGATGCGTACTGACAAATCCCTTGTCTGCCATCTTTCCCAGGAAAGTGACAACCGTAGTTCTTGCATAATCTTTGCCATACTGTTCTTTCAATTGCACGATCAGTTCCTGAACGGCAATGTCCTCTTTTGCGTCCCAGACCACCTTCATGATCAGGGTCTCGCAGGCACTTAAGCCTCTCGTAACTGCTTTCTTCATATACTCTCCTTTGTACAACGCACTCAACAACGTTATTTTAAAGCACGAAAGCGAAGAACTCAATACTTTTTTCCGAAAAAAGTCTATTTTGCAATTCATATATTCAAATTATCCACAATCTTCATTTGTATAGAATCGCAATCGCATACCTTCATGCTGAATTATTTATAATATTACCAGAATATGGATAATTGAAATATCCTAAAATGTGCTAATTTTTGAAGAAAGTTAACATAAAGCGTCCGATCATTGTGAAGCCGATTTTCATGACCGGATGTTCTAGTTGTAGAAGGAGATGTTCTGCCGGATGGAAAAAAAATCAAGTCAAATTATTCGTGAAAATATTACCTATATGATTAATAATGACGAAACGACTTCTATGCGTAATCTGAGTACCAGCATCGGTGCATCGGACAGTTTTATCCAGAAAATTCTGACCGAAAAAGCAAATCCTTCTTTAGAAAAAATTGATCTGATCAGTGAATATTTTGATGTCGAAAGCTGGGAGATGTTATACAACTTTCGAAAAGATAACAATGACATGCTTTCCATCCTGCAAATGCTGCAAAAACTACCAGCTTCTTCCATGCCGGTGGTAAAGGAATTCCTTGCTTTTCTCCTGAAGCAGTTTACGGATTTCTCCAGTCATTGACTTTCTCAACAATACAAAAACCTCACAGTGAACGACCTGTCAATTGTCAGATTTCGGTCTGACTTTTGTTATCCGTTTCATGTGAGGTTCTTTTATGCTTCATTTCCGCTATAAATCTTTTCGTAATGTAAAAATGTTTCTATCAATACCGATTATGCCGTCACATCACTGACCTTGACATCATCCAGCGTGCTTTGGATCAGTTTATCAAGTCTTCTGCCGATCTTGGCATACTTCTCGATTCTGTGCTCCATCTCCGGAGACACTCCGGAAGCTTTCTTGTAGCTGACGCGGTTGTCCATGCCTGCCCAGGCATCCATGATCATGGTGCGAAGCTGAAGTTCCACGCGAATCATCTCAATATGAGAGTTCTTATGCTTTTTGCCGCCAGCCTTACGATCCTCAATCTCCACCGGGACCTCCATCACGATATGATAACTCTCATAACCGTTCTTCTTCGGCTTGCGAACATAATCCTTTACCTTGAGCACGTTAAACTCTTCAATCTTACCGATCTGGCGTGCGATCCAGTAGATTTCTTTCACACTGTAACAAATGCAGCGCACACCGGACAGATCGTTTAATTTCTCCGTTGCTGTCGCAAAATCCACCTGATAGCCCTTGCGGCGAAGCTTGTTGCAGATGCTCTCCGGCGTCTTCATTCTTGACTCGACAAACCGGCTAAATCCATGCCCGGTCTTTACAATATAATATCCATTCAGTTCGCGCAGCGTGCGCACAACAATCTCCCGTGCCAACGCATGCTTATCCTGAAATTCCTGATCTTCCCATTCTTTTCGGAGTGCTTTCTCCTGTCGTAATTCTTCCTTCTGAAGTTCCTGCTGCAGACGATCCTTCATTTCCTGCTCCATCGATTTCTTCTCTTCCATAATACCTTCCCTACCTTCTCATCTCTCTCATCGTACAGTTTTATCTTAAAGGCATCATGTAAAATCAATTGTATCGTCTGTGTAAATCCTATGTAAAACTTCTAACAGTTATGCATCAGTTCCGGCAGCATCCGGATAAAACGGCTGTCCCTGTAACTCCAGGGCTGCGTCTGTTCAAAAGGCGTATTTCCTGCAAGAATCTCCTCCGGCGTCGCCCACTCCAGCTTGAAGCCTTTGGCAATCTCACTGGCTGTCATATGCGTCTGCGCCAGTTCTTCTGCTGCATCACAAAAGAAAAAGCACGAGTGGCAGACATAGATCTTGTCCGGTTCAAAGATATCTCTGCGCCGCTCTACGATTTCTCCGATCTCCCGTATGGATTCCGGAATCACCACAAGGCCGGATTCCTCCTGTACCTCGCGGATGAGCGCCGCATGCAGATCTTCGCCCGGCTCTACGCCTCCGCCGAGAATCTTGTAATCCCCGGCTGCCCCGTGCTGTGTTGCAATACGACCTTTTCGGATGATGACCGCTCTTGTGGAATATTTCTCATACACGGTCATATCCGGGGTATAATTATGCTCGTCTAATGTCAGAAGTAACTTCATCTTTTTCTCCCCATCTTAAACATCCGTCATTCCAAATAACTTACGCATATTATACTCTTATTTACTATAAATTTGTACTGTTAAATTGTGTAACTAAAACATATCTTATCATTGTAACTGTTCATGAGGTCGAGAAGGGTGACACTGTCGAGTGTACTTTCGATCTGCTCCTGCAGATTGCCCCACAATTCATTGACCACAAGCTCCACCGGGCGCTCCTGGATATCCTCCTGCTGCGTCGCAGGAATCAGCGGTCCATCCACGGTGCGCAGGATCTTGCCGATCGTATAGTTCTCCGGCTTCTTGGTCAGATGATAACCTCCGTGGTAGCCGCGGGTACTGACAACAAATCCTGCCTTCTGCAGAACACTTAAAATCTGTTCCATATATTTTTCGGATAATTCCTGACGCTCCGCGATCGTCTTGACAATGATTGCCTCGCCGCTGTCGTGAATTGCCAGATCCAGCAGAATCCGGATTGCATATTGTCCTCTCGAAGAGATTAACATGTTTCCTATAACCTTCCTTTCCCCGCGTTGCAGAATATCGTTCACACCGCATCTGCACTTCCACGCAAATTTACTGCATCAAATATTCCTGAATCGAATGAACCGCATTTGCGCCGTCCGCTACTGCAGTCACAATCTGTCTGAGACGCTTTGTTCGCACATCTCCGGCGACATACAATCCGTCTTTCCCCGTCGCACAGTCTTCCCCTGCCGGAACATAACCATGCTCCAGGGAAAGCAGAGGTGCATACAGATCCGACTGAGGCTCCATTCCTACTGCGATAAAGACTCCGGCTACTGAAAGCTCCTTCGTCTCATCGGTCACCTTGTTATGGACGGAAATACCGCTCACCTGTTTATCGCCGGTAATCTCTGTCACTTCACTCTCACCGAGGAAGGTGATCTTCTCATTTGCGAATACCTGATTCTGCAAAACCTTCGTTCCACGCAGCTCATTCCTGCGATGGATCAGATACACGTGCTCGCAGATATTCGCCAGATACAGCGCATCCTCAAGCGCCACATCTCCGCCACCAACGACCGCTACGCTTTTCCCCTGGAAAAAGGCGCCATCACATGTCGCACAGTAAGACACTCCGACGCCTGCAAAAGTTTCCTCTCCCGGCACACCAAGCTTTCTGTGTGTTGCTCCGGTTGCAAGCAGAACCGTTTTCGTCTCAATGTCTTCGCCCGATTCCATATGAAGCGACCATTTACCATCTTTTGGCACAATTTTCTCAACTGCACCTTCCGCAAAGGATACATCCAGATCTAAAGCGTGCTGCTTAAAGCTTTCCGCAAGCTCGAATCCACTCTTTGCATTCAGTCCGAGATAATTATCCACTTCTTCTGTATAAACCATCTGTCCGCCTGCAAAAGCCTCCTTCTCGATTACGAGAACCGAAAGGCATGCCCGCTTTGCATAGACGGCGGCGGAAAGTCCCGCCGGTCCGCTGCCTATGATTACCAAATCGTACATAATCTTCCTCTCTACTAAACGGAGATCAGTTTGATTTCCTCCACTGTCACCTGCTTGTCGCGGTCTATATCGAACGCTTTCAGCACAAGGTTCTCCGGATCCATGAGCGACAGGATCAGATAATTCACACTCGGGTCGAATGCCAGACGCTTATCCTCCTCCGAAGGACGGGACGGTGACTCCGGGTGCGAATGCCAGTTGCCAAGCGGAACGAGTCCGTTTGCGCGCATATCCTTGACTGCTGCAAGCTGCTCCTTCGGATCCATCGAGAAATGCTCGTTCGTGTGATCCACATTCGTCAGCAGGTATACTTTCTTAATTTCTTTGACGTCGCCATCCTTCGTTCCGGCGATCAGTCCGCATGCCTCCTCCGGAAGGTTTGCCTTCGCGTGGGCGACAATCTTATCATAATCACTTTGCTTTAATGTCAGCATAATTAATGATCCTCACATACCACCTGTTCATAATCAATAAGTTCCGTAATGGTTGGATTCTCACCACAGATTGCACAATGCTTATCTGCCTTCGGCAGCTTGATCGTGTGGAATTCCATCTTGAGCGCATCGAATGTCAGAAGCTTTCCGGTTAAGAGATCGCCAACACCGATCAGATACTTGATTGCTTCCATCGCCTGAAGGCTTCCGATCACACCGCCCATCGCACCGATGACGCCGGCCTGCTTACAGGTCGGTACTGCATCCTTTGGTGGTGGATTCTTGAATACACAACGGTAACATGGTCCTTCTCCCGGAACATAGGTCATAAGCTGACCCTTGAAACGGATGATTCCCGCATGTGAAAAAGGCTTTTTCGCCATAACACAGGCATCGTTGATCAGGAATTTGGCAGGGAAATTGTCTGTGCCATCGATAATGAAATCGTAGTCCTTGATCAGATCCATGATGTTCTCGGATGTTACGAACTCACGGTATGTATTAACTGTCACGTCAGGGTTCATTGCGTTCATCGTCTCCTTGGCAGACTTAACCTTTGCCTTGCCGACGTCCGCAGTACCATGAATGATCTGTCTCTGCAAGTTGGACAGATCAACCTCATCTGCATCGACGATACCGATGGTTCCGACACCTGCTGCTGCCAGATACATGGCTGCCGGCGCACCGAGTCCTCCCGCACCGATAATTAAAACTTTTCCGTTGAGGAGCTTCTTCTGTCCCTTGACACCAACCTCCTGAAGGATGATGTGGCGGCTGTAACGCTCCATCTGCTCATTTGTAAATGCCATTAGAAGCTTCCTCCTCCCATGAAGTATAAGAACTCAATGTTGTCGTTCTCTTTGACAACAACATTTGCAAGATCGTGATTCTCGACGAACTCATCGTTCACTGTTACGGTAACGTACTCCGGATTCTCAACTTTCTCGTCGATGACTAACTGTGCTAAAGTGATTCCCTCTGCAATATCCTTTGTGTTTCCTGCGATTGTTACTTTCATTTTTGTTCTCCTTGTTCTGTAATTATTTTCTTCCTCAAACCATCTATTCGAATGCGCTCATCGTTTCCGATAATGTGCTTCAAATTTCAATTACAAAGCCTTCCCGATCAATTCCTCAAGCTGCGGACGCTTCGTGAGTCCTCTTGCGCGCTCCACTTCCTGTCCATCCTTAAAAAGCAGAATCGTCGGCGATGCCATCACGGAATACTGCTCCGCAAGTTCTGCATCAAAATTGACGTTCACTTTCACGACTTTGAGTTTATCCTCATAATCGTCCTCGATTCCTCCGAGGATCGGTGACATCTGCTTGCACGGGATGCAGGAATCGGAATAAAATTCAACGAGTACCGGAAGTTCTGATTTCAATACTTCTGTCTCGAAATTGTCTTTGCTGATTCTTGCTGCCATCTTACTCCTCCAGCTTCTTTACGATCAGATCGTAAGTTCCATTCTCATTGTCGATCAGCTTAAGTACCTGCTGACCTTCTTCCTTAAAGCTTCTCGGCACGTTCTGCACCGGCTCACCGTCGTTCATGGTGACTGCAAGCACCTGTCCGACCTCTAACTCTTCCATCGCAACTTTTGCCTTCACAAAAGTCATCGGGCAAACTACATCCGTAATATCTACTCTCTCGTCAATTGTGTAATCAGCCATTGTACGCCTCCTCTATCACTTTCTTAAACTTATCTAATCCTACTCTCTCCAATGTCATACGGAAACGCTCTCCCGGATTTGCATTGTCATCAAAGAACTGGATTGCCGCATCGGTAATTCGGAACAGTTCCTCTTCTGACCGAACGATCGGCAGGTAATTCTCTCCTTTGTAAACGCGATTACCAAACAATCCTCCGAAGGATACCTCAAACGCCGGTGTTCCTTTCCACGCATCGGTCGGGCACGCTTTCACGCAGCGTCCACAGTTATTACATTTCTCCTGATCCAAAACGATCTCTCCGGCCTCGTTCGTGCTGATTGCATTCACGCGGCAGGTCTTCTCACAGATTCCGCAGTTGATGCAGGCATCTTTTTCCCACTCAACGATCGCTGCGCCTTTGATTCCGACATCATTCTCCTCTGCCTTCAGACAGTTGTTCTGACATCCGGTCACACCGAACTTGAACTTATGCGGAAGCTCTCTTGCGAAATAACGTTCGTCAAGCTTCTTAGCAATATCATAACTGTCAATGTTTCCACTCGGACAGATTGCAGATCCCTGACATGCGGTAATGGTACGGACACGCGGTCCGCATACACCCGGCTTACATCCGCCGGTTGCCAGTGTCTCCTTCACTTCTTCCACATCGTCAAGTTTGATGAATGGAATCTCGACACTCTGACGGGAAGTCAGATGTACATGTCCGTCTCCATATTTATCTGCAACATCTGCGATGATCTTCAGATTCTCAGCGGTCAGATTACCGCCGACCACTGCAAGTCGCAGAGAAAAATGATTCTTTTGTTTCTGGCGCATGAAACCGCCTTTTTTTAATGCTGCATAATCAACTGCCATAACGTTCTCCTTTTATCCTGTGCTCTCTCTCGTTTTTCTATTCGGGAAATTCCCCGAATCTGTAATTCCGCGACCCGTATGCCATTCATTTGCTTTCCGGTTCTGCTCATCACATCATTCAAATTCTACAACATCTCTGCGGTGTCAGCAATTGCTGCTTCGAAGTCCTTCACAAGATCTTCGATATCTTCAATTCCGACACTCACGCGGATCATATCATCATAGACAGCCGCATCTCTCTTCTCTGCTTCCGTGCTGTGTGCCGCGAGTGTTGACTCCGGATGCACGATCAGCGTCTTGGTATCTCCGATGTTGGACACGATCTGCGGAATTTTCAGCTGATTCATAATCGCAAAAGCACGCTCCTTGCTTCCGACCCGGATCGTAAGGATTGCTCCGTATCGCTCATCTAAAACTCTTTCCGCCACCTCATGCCAAGGGCTGGAATATAATCCCGGATAATTGACTGTAATTCCCGGAATCTTATCTAAGTAAGCCGCAAGCTGCGCCGCGTTGTCACACGCCCGCTCCATGCGAAGACCAAGTGTCTCCATACCGAGCAGATTGTAGAACGCCGTCTGCGGCGCCATACAGGCTCCCATGTTCCGGAACAGCCCGTTACGGAGCTTCGCGGTAAAAGCGAACTTGCCAAACTTCAGATAATCCTTCATGCCAGGATATTGTTGCACATTCCACCTAAAATTTCCACTGTCTGTGATCACGCCACTGATTGCGCTGCTGTTGCCATTGATATATTTGGAAGTCGAGTTAATGACAATATCTGCGCCAAGTTCGATCGGTCTCACCAGAAAAGCGGTAGCAACTGTGTTATCTATCATAAGCGGAAGTCCGTGCTCATGTGCAAGCTTTGCCCATGCTCCAATGTCTGTGACATCCAGCTTCGGATTACCGATCGTCTCAGCAAAAAGTACCCGCGTCTTATCCGTGATCGCGGCTTCGACAACACCTAAATCCCCACCATCCACGAAGATAGTCTTGATCCCGAAGGCTTCCAGATCATGGAACAGATCGATCGTTCCTCCATACAGGCTTGTGCTTGCAATGATCTCCTGTCCGCTTCCTACTATATTAAGAAGTGCGTTCGTGAGCGCCGCCATACCGGAGGCACATGCGACCGACGCAACTCCCCGCTCCAGCACCGTCATGCGCTCCTCAAACGCAGCGATGGTGGGATTATTAATTCTCGTGTAAGAGTATCCGTTTGCTTTATTATGAAACAGCTTCTCGTGCTGCTCCGCCGAAGGCTGAAAGAAAGCACTGGATTGGTACACCGGAGTGAGCGTCGCACCTGTATGCGGATCACCGGTTTTCGTACCGTGTAAAAGTTCTGTGTTGAATCCCATTTGCATTTCCCTTAATTCATACTTTTCTACTAGGTTTAATATGTTATAAACACTATACCCCACTAAAGTATGTTTGTCAAGATATAATTTACACTATTTTACTAGGAATAGTAAGGATTCAGTTTTCTTAAAAATGGACGCTATCGGAGCATACGCGGTATGGGACACAGGGGCAATCGCATTGAAGAATTTCGCAAAATGTATAACCCGAAATCCTGCCGCCATAATATCGTCCCATGCCACGTATGCTCCAATATCTGTCGATTGTAGAAACGAATCTGTATCCCTTAAGTCCTTTATTTTCAATAATAAGTAAACTTCAACAGTTCATTCTGCCTGCAAATTTATGGGTATAAAACGACTTTGCCAATGTGAAAACTTTGAATATTTTAATGACATATGCAAAGGTCCACTTCGCTGCACACACCGGCGCAAAAGAAAATGAGTCAGCTTTTCTTGTGTCAACAAGACAAAACCGACTCCAAATTCTTTAAAAATATTTTATTTTTTCCCAGTCATATTCAAAACCAAAGGACGTATACATATTAAAACCCTTCCATCCAGTTGGTTGCCAATGCGGTTACTTCTTTTTCATCTGCCTTCCGGTATCTGATATCCAGGGTATAAATAACATTGTTTTCCTGCCAATATACCATCTTTCCAAGCCAGCCATCCTCAAATTCCGTGGAATCCACTACCCAGAATTCGCGTCCGTTTGTGACCACTGTTTTTCCCGAATAATCTACACCCGGAAAATCATCGGAATAGCTGGTTACTCCTACACTAATTTCTCCATTATAGTTTTCTGTAAATATCCGCGCTTCCGTTTGCGCCTCAATTTCCCCATTCATTTTATAATTAGAAATTAAAGTAAGATCTGTAATTTTTCCTTCTTGTGTTCCATCGACAAACAGATTTACGGACTTCGTTTTTTCATCGAATCGTGTCCATACAAACTTATCATATCCAATATAGTCAAGTGCATCCTTAATACTATCAAATGATTTATCAATTCCGTAAGGACTTTGTGAACTATACATATTGTTAGCCACTACCTGATTCTTTATGATCGATTCGCATTCTTTTATGTTTCCCTTAAAGTTCTTTGTATTAACTCTTGTCGCATCATCTACAACAAATGTTACATCTGTATTTTTATCCGATGCCTCGTTTGCTTTATGGAAAAAGAGTTTTCCCGATGATACCAAATGCGCATACACAACCACGGATGCCGAGCCAATCAGGAAAAACAAGGCAAGCCCGACGAGAACCGGTACAAATGATTTTTTTGTGAAACGCTTTTGCGAACAATCCACTTCTCTTTTATAATCTCCATTCAATTGCATCAATTGATTTAATATCCGCTTATCACTCTGCGGATTTAATTCTATTTTTTCCCATGACTCTGCTATTTTATTTTTCTTCAATCGATTTCACCAAGCCTTTCTTTCAAAATACCTCTAGCTTCTCTTAAGTGATTTCTGACAGTCGAAGACGGTTTCTTTAAAATTGTTGCAATCTCTTCGCTATTATATCCTTCATAATAAAACAGATATACAACGGTCTTGTATTTGTCGGGAAGATTTTGGATTGCTTCCATGGTTTCATCTATCTTCATTTCTTCCCCTGATACATCTTCCATTCCATCCATGTGAACACATTTTTTCTGCCAATGCTTTAACGCATTTTTGCACAAATTTCTTGCGACCCGGATCAGCCATGCCTTCTCATGTTCCGCATTTTCAAAAGAAGGAGCATTCCGGATCAACTGGACAAACGTATCGCTTACCATGTCCTCCGCCTCAGAAACATTCTTCATATAAGCAAAGCAAATTCGGTATATCATATTGTTGTACTCATGGTATATTCTTTCAATTTCATCATTCGAACGAATTACTTTTTTCACGATATACCCCCTTTCACTTATAATACAAATGAGGCTCACAAACTGTCCGTATAAATATAAAAATATTGATTTCGAATACTATAATATGATCAAAAAAGCCTCCCAGTCGATGCATCTGCTGGGAGGCTACTTAATCTAATGGTTAATCATCCATTCACTATTTAAGCTCAATTTAAATTATACGTTACATTCTTTGCAACTTTTCTGCCGTGTAATCCTGATATACAAAATCCGCATTTGTTTCTATATCATCATGTAGCGTTTCTTCCGGGAAATTGATAAGAGAATCATAAAGAAAAGATTGTTTAACAGCCTTATATGATTCAATTTCAGAAAGATGATACTTTTTTACAATGGTCATAACCACGGAATCCATATATTCTTTTACTTCTTTTCGCATATTATCTCCTCCTTTTCCGTTTATTATATGGTTTTATTATAGCACACGATATACTTTTTATACAAGTCAATGACTTTAGCGAGTGGAAAGAATACTGACTTTCATAATATCTTCCGCTTTCCAGAATAAATAAACTATAATCTACTTCATTTATATTTAAATCGTTATTCTTTATACGATTGGCTACATTTGCAATCGTTCCATCCGCAATTTCACCAAACACAATGTCATATTTATTATCTTTATTATGATTGGTAATATTATTGTTAATCAGGAACACTTCATCCATACGATTATTTATCACAAATTCAAACCATTGCTGCTCTCTCGGTTTAAAAAATTTTGTATGAAACGTTGGAAACATAGATTCATCCATCAACAATTCAACCAGATAAGCCTCCTCCGAGCAATGATTTCTTCTATTGTAATCCGAAGTCTTTTTCAAAGCACGATCAATTGCTTTCTTTTTATTGTCTGTCGTATAGAAACCTTTTCCAAAGTCAAGATTCGGAAGACTTTTATTTAAATCAATTCCATGTATAGATATGTCAAAAGCAGAACTTAAGTTTGTACCATGGTACACTTTTATCAATAGTATTCCCTCAATTCGTCATTAATGTAGTAAGCGTATTATATACTAACATGTTTCAAAAAGCCACAAAAATATTCTTCCAATAAATAAAACAAAAAGTGTAGCATACAACTCTTCTAGTTCACATTCATAGTGAACCAAAATCTGTATACCACACTTTCGTAATTACTTAAAACTATCCTTTAGATTAGTTCCAATGCTGATCCTTGAACACAATCTTGCGATAGGTTTCAAAGTCAACCCACTTATTGAAGAAGGTTTCGGAAATACTGCTGCCCTCCGATGCAAGCTCTGCCTTAAATACATCAAGATCGGTCTGGCTGCTTACATGCACTGCGAAGCCTCGTCCGTTGATAACAGGTACATCGTTGTATGTATAATCGGCAAGCGGCTGGATGACGGTAATCTTGCGATCACGTACCTGTACTGCTACCTGATCACGGAGCACAACGACATCGAAGCTGTCCGGATACTGATAAGAATCGCCTGCAACCGGAATCTCATCGCCGATCGTATAAGTCTTGCCGGATGGCTGTACCTTAAATACGGTCATGCTCTCCAAATCATAGTAGAACTCTTCGAAGATATCTCCGTTGGCTTTCAGGTTGCCGAATACGAATGCGCATTTGACATCCTTGCTCTCATCGAGTGCCGGATTCTCTACAACACCACAGGCAGATGTCATGTTCGTGATACGATCGATCAGGATCAGCTCGCCAAGTGTCTTATGATTTAAAAAGGCGTCAAGTACGATTTCCTCCTGAAGCACAAGATCGCAAACGGCAATCTCGTTCTTTCTCAAGCGTCCGACCGGAATATATTCTCCGGTGTTGACATCGATCTTGTACTGAATATTCTTAAGAATTCCAGGAATCGTCTCGGTTCCGATTTTGACTAAGTAATCCTTACCGACCGTCAGTTCCTGATCGTCCATCCACAGAATCGTTGCTGTAAATTTCTTGCTGACCGGAAGTTCTACCGTTGTAAGAACACATCCTCTGGATACGTCCACTTCCTTATCAAGCTGAATGGTTACCGGGCGTCCTGCATCGGCACTGTCCGCATTCTTGTCCCCGACTAAGATACTTTTGACCTTGGCATGCTCGTTGCTTGGGAGCGTGATGATCTCATCGCCGACCGAGATGCTGCCGCTTTCGATCTGTCCCTGGAATCCACGGAAAGTGTGATCCGGACGGCACACACGCTGTACCGGCATATAGAAGCCAACCTCCTGCTTTTTCTCGCTGACATCAATGTCCTCAAGGTAAGACAGAAGCACCGGTCCATCGTACCAGCTCATCTTATCAGAACGCTTCGTAACATTGTCTCCCTCGGTTGCGGAAACCGGAATGATCTGCACACTTGCAAGTGAAAGTTCGTTGGAAAGTTCCTCAATCTGTGCGGTAATCTCCTTGAAGCGATCCTCGCTGTAATCCACGAGATCCATCTTGTTGACTGCAAATACAAAGTACTTAATTCCCATCAAAGCACAGATTCTTGCGTGGCGTCTGGTCTGCACAAGCACGCCCTGCTTTGCATCTACAAGGATGACTGCAAGGTCTGCAAACGATGCACCGACCGCCATGTTTCTTGTATACTCTTCGTGCCCCGGTGTATCTGCCACGATAAAACTTCTCTTATCGGTTGTGAAGTAACGGTATGCGACGTCAATCGTGATACCCTGCTCACGCTCTGCCATCAGACCGTCAAGAAGCAGTGAATAGTCGATCGCACCGCCGCGGCTTCCGACTTTGGAGTCCAATTCCAATGCCTTTTCCTGATCTGCGTACAGCAGCTTGGAATCGTATAAAATATGTCCGATCAGTGTTGACTTTCCGTCATCCACACTTCCGCAGGTAATAAATTTCAGTAATCCGCTCATTAGAAATAGCCCTCCCTTTTTCTTCTTTCCATGCTGCCGGCTGCCTCGTTATCGATCACTCGGGTGGTTCGCTCCGACTCGACTGCACTTAAGGTCTCATCGATGATCTCATCGAGTGTGGTTGCGGTAGATTCAATACCACCGGTCAGCGGGTAGCAGCCAAGTGTACGGAAACGCACACTCTTGTGCTCGATCTTCTCATCCGGACGAAGCTTCAGGCGGTCATCATCTACCATGATGATCTGTCCGTCACGCTCGATGACCGGACGCTCCGCTGCAAAGTAAAGCGGTACGATGTCAATGTTCTCTCTCTTGATGTATTCCCAGATATCAGTCTCTGTCCAGTTGGAAATCGGGAAGACACGGATGCTCTCTCCCTTGTGGATCTTCGAGTTATAAAGCTTCCACATCTCCGGGCGCTGGTTCTTCGGGTCCCATGCATGGTTCTCGTTACGGAAGGAGAAGATTCTCTCCTTCGCACGAGACTTCTCCTCGTCGCGTCGTCCGCCACCGAACGCAGCGGTAAATCCGTATTTGTTTAATGCCTGCTTCAAGGCCTGTGTTTTCATAATGTCAGTATATGCGCTGCCGTGATCAAACGGGTTGATGCCCTGCTTTACGCCATCCTCATTGATATATTCGATCATCTCGATGCCAAGCTTTTTGGCTGTCTCATCACGGAACTTGATCATTTCCTTGAACTTCCATGTCGTGTTGACATGCAGGAATGGGAAAGGCGGCTTCTCCGGATAGAACGCTTTCATCGCCAGATGGAGCATTACGGAGCTGTCTTTTCCGATGGAATACAGCATTACCGGTTTCTCACACTCAGCTGCCACTTCTCGTATAATGTAGATTGCCTCTGCTTCGAGTGCATCAAGATGGGATAATTCACTCATGTTGTTCCTCCTTTATGTAGGTCATTAATATTTATTCGAATCTTTCTTGTTTACCGTAATTACTTCGGTTGTGCCATCTGTCTTATCAATCTGCCAGTCGAGCAGGTCTCCCTGCTTGGAGACCGTCATCTTACTGCCCATACCGCCGATATCGGCTCCCAGATAGAACGAGATCGCACCGAATGCACATTCCTTGATACAGGAAGCGCAGCCCCAGCAGTCCTTCGGATAACGGATGTAGGCTTTCTTATTCTCATCCAGTTCGATCAGACTTCCCGGACAGACCGCGGTACACTTTGTACAGCCTTTGCATTTAAGTTTGTTAATTGAAATGCTCATACCGCTTACCTCCTTCTACTAGATCTCTGTAGATCATCTCGATTTTTCCATCCACCAGACGGGAATTCACATACCGCAGCCACTCGTCAGACTTCTTGGGATAATCCAGATTCTCCGCAAAGCTGTGCCAGCGCGTCTCTTTTCTCGCACGCAGATGCGCAATCACAGTCAGGCAGACCGTCAGGCGCTCCTTCAGTTCATAGACGAACATCAGCTCATGCATGTCTTCCGCTTTCAGCCCCTCCGCAAGTGTCTGGATCTGTCTGATCTTCTCCTCCGCCATGTCAAGCTGCTTCGCATTAAACTGATAATGGGTTCCGATGCCTCCTGCGTAAGTATCCATCACTTTCTGCATCGCCTCTTCCAACTGCTCCACGGTAAACACCGCGTTTTCTTTCTGTAAGATGGCATCGTACTCAGCAACTTTGTCGTTCAGACTTTGAACCGATTGCGCAACTTCATGATTCCATGCCGCCTCTGTATCGTTCTTGATCTCAACAATGTTCTTTCCGTTCGCTGTATCGGTGTTCACATCTTCTAAGTTTCCGGTCACAACCTTGTCTGCTTCTTCCGCATCCAGCTGTTCCACTATGCGAAGTGCTGCGATCTCACCTTCCACCAATGCTCCGGTCACATACTTCTGCGGACATCCTCCTGCCACATCGCCTGCGGCAAAAAGCCCGCGAATCGTCGTCTCACGATTCGTATCCACCCAGTAACCGCTCGCCGTATGACCTCCGACGATGTATGGCTCCGTGCCTTCGATCTCCACATTCTGCTCACTCGGATTCTTACCGGATTCCACCCATTTGAGTGTCTGGCTCGGTGCCATGTTCAAGTACGCCTTGCGCAACGCATCATCCTGATCCGCAGTAATTCCTTCCGTGCGCAGATAACATGGTCCGCGTCCTTCCAGATTCTCCTGCACGGTTCCGTACACACGCTGCGAGGTGGTCAGTCCGTATTTCGTCTCATACACTTCGCCCAAAGCGTTCACCTGCTTCGCGCCGACACCCTGTGCAATCGTTCCGGTCGGTGCAATCGTGTCCTTACACCGGAGTGCAATAAATCGCATCTCAAACGTGGTCATCTCCGCTCCCGCACGAATTCCCATCGCGTAACCTGCGCCTGTGTTAAACGGAGGATACCACATCTTATGTCTTGAAAATCCCGGATTGTTTGGCTTGTATAATCCAGCGGCTCCGCCGGTTGCGATCAACACTTTCTTCGCGCGGATCTCATACGCTTTCTGCTCCTCGATGGAGAAGCCATACGCTCCAAGGATCTGATTGTTTTCCACAATATAGTCTGTAATATTCAGTCGGTTGATCACCGTTACATCATCTAATTTTGATACTGCATCCGCAAGAAGCGGCTTAAAGTTCTCGCCGTTGATCTTGATGTTACGGTTTCCTCTGGCAACATACTCGCCGTTCTCATCCTTTAAGATGACCAGTCCGAGCTGTTCCATCTTCGCCGTCACACGGTTTAAGCCTTCCGACATCGTCAGAAGAAGATCTTCACGCACAATGTTGTCCGCATCCTTCTTCGCATAATCCACGTAATCCTGCGGCTTTCTTCCCTTTACGATATATGCATTTAACGCATTTACTCCGGCAGCTAAGCATCCGCTTCGTTTGATGTTGGCTTTCTCCGCGATCACAACCGAATAATCGGAATGCTCTCTGATCGTCATTGCCGCGTAGCAGCCGGCGGTTCCGCCACCGATGATCAGAATGTCGGTATACAGCACTTCCTTCTGTGTAATTTTCATATCCATTCCTCTCTTTAAATGTAGAATACATCATCGATCTGCATCTCCTGATTCTCCACGAGATACGTCTGATGCTCATCAAAGATATAAAGGCGATAGATCAGCACATACACCTTCTGCCCGATCTCAAGCGGATCTTTTTCTAATGACCGCTCCGCCACAATCTCAATTCCATCGATGTCTACGACAATATCTAGATGATTGCCACGAAAGACAATGTCTTTGACAAAACCTTCCTCCGTCGCGCTGATGAACCGCTCCGGTTCGCTGCGCGAAAGCTTCACAAATTCCGGTCTCAGTACTGCGTGATCCGCGCCCTCGATCCGGTCAAAGCCTCGAAGCCTGTCGTATTCATTCACAACTGAGGATCGTCCGATAAACTGTGCAACGAACGGTGTGTCCGGTGCTTTATAGATTTCCATCGGCGTTCCCATCTGCTCGATGCGTCCGTGATTCGTGATGATGATCTCATCCGCAACCTCGACCGCCTCATCCTGGTCGTGCGTGACAAAGATGCTTGTGATGCCAAGCTTTGTCACCATCTCTTTGAGCCAGGTACGAAGCTCCGTTCTGACTTTCGCATCGATCGCCGCAAACGGCTCATCAAGGAGCAGTACCTGCGGATTCGGTGCAAGCGCACGCGCGAAAGCGACTCTCTGCCGCTGTCCGCCGGACAACTGATTCGGATAACGCTTCTCGAGTCCGGTCAGTCCGGTGAGCTCAAGCAGCTCCGTCACGCGTTTTTTAATTTCTTTCTTCGGAACCTTCGCCAGCTCCAGACCAAATGCGACATTGTCAAACACCGTCATGTAACGGAACAACGCATAACTTTGGAACACGAAACCGATGCCACGTTTGGCTGCTGGAATATCATTGACACGCTGTCCATCAATGTAGATGTCGCCGGAGTTGGGATTTTCCAGTCCTGCGATCATGCGAAGCAGCGTTGTCTTGCCGCTGCCGGACGGTCCGAGCAATGCGACCAGCCTGCCTTTTTCGATGCCGAAGCTTACATTGTCCGAGGCTTTAAAGTCCCCATAATTTTTACAGATATTTCTCATTTCCACATACATATCGTCTACCTCTTTTGCCTCATCTAACGTGGTGTGTGGTTTTTCTTATTGCGATATTCAAAAATATTGCGAAGGATCAACACAACGACTGCGATCAGTACCAGAATCGATGATACCGCAAACGCCGCGGTAATCGATGTGTCGGTGCCGGACATGTACAAAGCGTCAATCTCAAGCGGAAGTGTGAATGTCTCACCTCTCGTCTTCGATAAGGCGTTGACTGCGCCGAACTCTCCAAGTGCTCTTGCTGTACAGAGGATGATACCGTAGATCAGTCCCCACTTCATCTGCGGGAGCGTGATCCGGCGAAAGATTGTCCAGCCGCCGGCTCCCATGAGTGCCGCCGCTTCCTCCTCGTCTTTGCCTTCCGCATTCAGGATCGGGATAATCTCACGCGATACATACGGAAATGTAACAAAAATCGTTGCGAGCACAACGCCCGGCAATGCGAATGTGATTCTGATATTGGTTCCGAGCAGCTGGTTCAGCCAACGGATGCCCGGATATGTCCATCCTAGTCTTCCGAACGTCATCAGGAACGCGAGTCCAACGATGACCGGTGAGATGGAAAAAGGAATGTCGATAAGTGTTGCCAGAACCTGTTTCCCTTTGAACGAAAATTTCGTCAGAAGCCACGCTGCTGCGATTCCGAAAAACGTATTGACGGCTACCGCGATCACCGTTGCAAGCAGAGTAACCAGCAATGCACTCTTCACATACTCGGTAGAGATGGCTTCCAGATAGAATTTCACGCCTTCGCTCAGGGAATTTATGATGATCGAACAAAGCGGAAGCACCAGCATGATTCCAATGAACAGAACGCTTATGCCGATCAATATGTATTTTGTAATTTTCTTGCTGCTTTGTTCCATGTGTGTGTCCTCTATAATATGTTCGTTCTTGCCGCTTGTCTCATCTGTACGATATTGACACCGAACAGAATGACAAACGAGAAAATCAGCATAACAAGTGCGATTGCGGTAGCACTTGCATAATCAATGTAACCCAGCTTCTGCATGATCACATACGATACCACCTGTGTCTGCTCTCTTGCACTATTGCCGGAAATATAGATCACGCTTCCGTACTCGCCGACGCCTCTGGCAAAGGCAAGTCCGAATCCGGTTAATATTGCCGGTCTCAGTTCCGGAAAGATTACTTTACAAAAGGTCTGCCACCGGTTCGCACCAAGCATAAAGGATGCTTCCTCATACTGGTGATCCAGCTTCTCAAGTACCGGCTGTACTGCACGGATGACAAACGGAATTCCAATAAATACCAATGCGATTACGAGTCCCAGATGCGTGTACGATACTTTGATTCCAAGCCTCGCAAGCGGCTTTCCAAGAAATCCTGTCTCCGAATACAGCTTGGAGAGTGTGATACCCGCGACTGCGGTCGGCAGCGCAAACGGAAGCTCGATGCATCCATCAAGCAGGCGTTTGCCGGGGAAATCATACCGGACAAGCACCCAGGCTACGATGACACCAAACACACAATTGATGAGTGCCGCTGCCAGTGAACAAAGGATGCTCGTACGAAACGCATGCAACACATTCGGCTTTGTCACCAGTGCGAAGAACTCCGACGGTGAAAGCTTCAGTGCATAGACGAGCACCGATGCAAGCGGGATTAAGATGAGCAGGGAAAGCATCGTAATTACGATTCCCATTGTCAAATGATATCCCGGGATAACCCGTACTTTTTTCGATTTATTAGTACTCGTAGATTTCATCAAACATTGCTCCATCGTCAAAATAGGTCTTGTATGCGTTGTCCCATCCGCCGTAATCATCAATCGTGTACAGCTTGATATTCAGGTCAAATTTATCTGCATACTCTGTCAAAATTTCTTCATTCGCCGGTCGGTATCCATACTCCTCTGCCATACGCTGCGCCTCGTCACTGTACAGATACTCCAGATACTCGCGGCTGACTTCCTGCGTGCCGTTCGCATCCGCATTGTCATCGACGATTGCCACACTCGGCTGTGCCAGAATGCTGACCGACGGCGTGATGAGTTCGTACTCATCCGGATAACTGCTCATCGTCGTCAAAGCCTCATTCTCCCACGCGATCAGCACATCACCTTTCCGGTTCTCCACGAACGTTGTGGTCGATCCGCGCGCTCCGGAATCCATCACCGAAACCTGCGCATATAATTTCCGAAGGAAATCCTCTTCCTTTGTCTCATCCCCGTAAGCTTCCTTAGCATAGGACAAAGCTGCAAGGAAATTCCAGCAGGCGCCGCCGCTACTCTTCGGATCCGGTGTGATCACTTCCACATCCGACCGGATGAGATCATCCCAGTCTTTAATGTCTTTCGGGTTGCCTTTCCTCACGAGAAAGACGATCGTGGAGGTGTACGGTGCGCTGTCCCTGTCGAACTCTTCTTTCCATCCCGGCTCAATCAGTCCCGTCTGCTCGATCAGTGTGATATCATGCTCCAAAGCCAGTGTTACGACATCCGCATTACATCCCTCGACCACCGATCGTGCCTGCGCTCCGGAACCTCCGTGCGACTGGATGATTTCCACTTTCTTGCCGAACTTGTTCTCATAATATTGCTCAAACAACGGATTGTATGCCTCGTAGAATTCACGCGTCGGATCGTAGGAAACATTCGTGATCGTAATCGTATCGCTTTGCTTCCCGCCGCATCCGGTGAGGGCAATGGTAAGAAGAAGCGTTACCGCTGCGAAGCGCCGGAATGTACGACATCGCGTGCCGCATTTACGACTTTCTTCTTTATATATAGTTGTGAAGTCTGGTTTCTTACTGTAATTCTTCACGTTTTATCCTCTTTGCTACGTTAAGCAACTATTCTCTCTTTCCCACATGCAAGCATGTCGCATCCGTTTCCTTATTCATAGGAAGGCTGAATAGTAACACTTATTCTAAAATAGGGAAGTAGATAAATATCTCTCTCCGGTATCCGGAAGCAGTACCACGATCCGCTTGCCTGCATTCTCCGGTCTCTTCGCCAGCTCCGTTGCCGCCCAAAGTGCAGCTCCCGATGAGATTCCAACCAGAAGTCCGTCCGACTTTGCAACCTCACGTGCCGTCTCAAATGCTTCCTCATTTCCAACCTTGATGATTTCATCCACAAGGCTCATATCCATAACCTTCGGAATAAATCCGGCTCCGATTCCCTGAATCTTGTGCGGTCCCGGCTGCTCTCCGGATAACACTGCCGATATTGCCGGCTCCACAGCGATAATCTTCACATCCGGATTCTTCTCACGAAGTCCCTCTCCGGTTCCGGTTAATGTTCCACCGGTTCCGACGGATGATACGAAGATATCCACTTTTCCATCCGTATCCTGCCAGATCTCCTGTGCCGTCGTCACTTTATGAATTGCCGGATTGGCTTCATTCTCGAACTGCTGCGGAATGAATGCATTTCCGTATTCTTCCTTCAGCTGCGCTGCTTTCTCGATCGCACCACGCATTCCTGCGCGTCCCGGTGTCAGCACAATTTCCGCACCGAGTGCTTTCACGATCTTGCGTCGCTCCATACTCATGGTGTCCGGCATCGTCAGAATCAAATGTAATCCTTTCGATGCGGTAACAAACGCAAGTCCGATTCCGGTGTTGCCACTTGTCGGCTCAATGATGACCGTATTCTGATTGATCTTGCCATCCTTGATTCCCTGCTCGATCATCGCGTTCGCCACACGATCCTTCACACTTCCGAGCGGATTAAAATACTCAAGCTTCGCAACAAGCTGCGCCTTCAGTTCCTTCTTCTTTTCATAATTGGATAATTCCAGTAACGGTGTGCCTCCGATCAGCTCCGTTAATTGTTTTGCAATCTTCTCCATAACAATATCCTCTTGTGTTCTATCCATTTGTTATGCCACGTTACCACGCTGCTGTCCAACATGTTTTACTAATAATAACCCACTATTCCTACCATGTCAATAGGTATTCTGGGTTTAAAGTAATAAAATGCACCGGGAACCTACTCGTTCCCGGTGCTTATCAATCCCATTTTTCTGTTATAACATTCCATCCCGCAGCACATCATGATCGCGCAGCAGTTTTTCGATCACAGTTCCCTTGATCTTGCCAATCAGCGGTTTCTTGATCACATTGAGCGGTCCTAAATCCATCTGTAATGGCGATTTTCCATCCATCAGCTTCACGCTACTGTCTAACAGTTCACGCACATCGTAGACACTGCCCCATACCTCCGGCACGCCACGATCCACGCCCAGCAGCCCATAGACCGCCTCCATTGCAGTACGCACAGAATACTCCGTCGTAAATACCGTATCTCTCGGGGTCTCCGTAAACTGTCCAAGGAATGCGAAGTTGACACAGCCATCCGGAATAACATCCGGGCGGTCGCCTTTGGTTCTTGGCATAAAGAATGCGGTGATATACGGCATCATGGTTGGTACACAGACCGCACTGTGCTCTGCCAGATCTTCGATCTGATCCTCCGGCACACCAAGATGATACAGCCATTCTTCTGTGATTTCCTTACCAGTGCACTCCTTCATCGGCTTCTTGATAAAATCACCCTGGGCATCGGTAAACAGACCGTATACCCATACGCAGACCTTGTCTTTGTCCTGCTCCTTGAACTGACCCTGACGATTGATCGTCCAGCTTAATAACCAGCTGGAATCCTTGCAGCTTACGATACCACCGGTAACGGTTCTGCCGCTGCGCGGATCACGCTTACAGATTTTCTCAATATATGGGAGGATCTTGTCATCCAGCGTTGTAACGGTTGCCGATTCCCAATTGGTCTTGGCAATGTCGGAGCAGAATTTCTCCGGATGTCCGAAAGAAGGATCCTGCTTTGCAATGTTCTTCCACAGGCTCCAGCAGCCACTGGTGCGCACCTCTGCGTCCCCATTCGGTGCATGATTCTGATCACCGTAGATCGTGCCCTCGGTGCAGCTTCCGTTTGTGACAAAGACCAGATCATTTTCTGTCAGGACAATGCCAGTCTCTACGCCTTTTACTTTACATTCAATGGTTTTTGCCACTTTCTTTCCATCTTTGATGTCAAAAATAACGTTGGTTACTTCGGTGTTGAACTGGAACTCTACTCCGGCATCCTCGAGATATTTCTGCATCGGAAGAATCAGGGATTCGTATTGGTTATAACGCGTAAATTTCAGTGCGGAGAAATCCGGCAGACCGGAAATATGGTGGATAAACCGCTGGAAGTACAACTTCATCTCCAAAGCACTGTGCCAGTTTTCAAATGCAAACATTGTGCGCCAATACAGCCAGAACGTGGAATCGAACACTTCCTCATCGAATACATCCTCGATGGTCTTGTCGTACAGATCTTCATCCTTTGTCATAAAAAGCTTCATGATCTCCATGCAGCCCTTCTGGCTTAAGTTAAATTTTCCATCCGTATGTGCATCCTCACCACGATTTTCTGTTGCACGGCAAAGCGAATAGTTCGGATCCTCCTTGTTCAGCCAGTAATACTCATCCAGCACGGATGCCCCTTCGATTTCCAGCGACGGAATGCTACGGAAAAGATCCCACAGACACTCAAAATGATTCTCCATCTCACGACCACCACGCATCACATATCCGCGGGTCGGATCAAAGATACCATCACAGGCACCTCCCGCCACATCCATTGCCTCCAGAATATGGATATGGGAACCAGGCATCTGACCATCTCTTACCAGAAAACATGCCGTTGCCAGTGCTGCAAGCCCACTGCCGACAATATATGCACTCTTGTCATCGACCCCTTGCGGCTTCTTTGGTCTGGCAAATGCCTCATAGTTTCCGTTGGTATAATAAATTCCCTTGCTGTTCTTTTCATATTTTCCGCGTTCCGTATTGCGGTAATCGATTGGAGGCTCCGCCTTTGCTATCTTTTTGATTTTCTGCTTATTTGATTTATTCGTTGCATAGGCAAGACCAGCTCCTGCTGCAACTGCTGCGATTCCAAGTCCTAATTTTTTATTCTTTGACATATCGTTTCTCCTTTCTGCGGTCATTCAACCGATTGTTTATGGGACAACTTCGATACACTTATATTAACCAGTTCTCTGAAAAGAAACCATTTACAAAACGAGGGAACTGATAAAAATTTTATCAATTCCCTCGTTTTGATCAATTGTCTGGTTTTAGACAACATTCTTAAAGTTTTCAATTGACCGCGCAATGTTTCCATCCAGTGCGGTTCCCATCATCTGCACGATCTTGTGATAATCTTCCTGCATCCCCTTATCGATCCAGTCAAGCATAATTCCCACAAAGCCATACTTATAGAAATCTGCAATAAACGATTTATCCTCATCCGCAATCTCAACATCTTTGCATTTTTCCTCGACCACATGAACGATCAGTTCATAAGTCAGCTTATACAGATACTGTTCTACCTTTTCGCGGGCAACCGCATGATATACATTCATAATAAAAGGCTTATTTTCCAACACCGCCTCAAAAATCTGCGAAATACCTTCCTGCCATGTGTCGTAGGTTTTCTTGTCCTGCAGCGCACGCTTGCCATCCTCCACACACGCCCACTCAACCAGATCATAGATGTCCTTGAAATGATAGTAGAATGCCATACGGCTGATTCCACAATGCTCCGTCAGATCGTTGATCGTAATTTTGTCGATTGGCTTTGTGCGCAAAAGTTCTTTTAAAGATGCTTCCAGCGCCAGCTTCGTCGTGTTTGCCATAAAAATACACCTCGCTTACTTTTGACGAATCCACAAAGGTGACCCTTACAATGCTGCAATGTCCGCAACCAACGCTGCAACCTCGTCCTCCGTCGTCGCCCAGCTCGTACAGAAACGCTGCGTATCACCTTCGTCTTCAAAATAATACTTTTGCGCAAGCACTTGCTTCTGCAGCTCCGTCAGGATAACAAACTGCTGGTTGGTAAAACTTTCCACGGCAAACGGAACGCCCTTGTCCTCAAACGCTTTCTTAATCTGCATCGCAAGCGCATCGGCACGCTTCGTTGCTTCAAAATACTCGCCGCTCTCCAGCATCGTTGCAAACTGCAGTCCCATCAGCCAGCCTTTCGCAAGTACTGCACCATTCTGCTTCATGTAGGCCTTAAAGCGATACTTCAAATCCTGTGCCGTAATAATGAGCGCCTCGCCGAACAAAGCGCCACACTTTGTTCCGCCGATATAAAATACATCCGTCAATTCCGCAAAATCCTTCAAAGTAAGATCATTTTTCTCCGATCCAAGTCCATATCCCATGCGCGCACCATCCACAAAAAGATACATCCCGTATTTTGTGCACACATCATGGATACTCTCAAGTTCCTTCTTGGAATATAACGTTCCTTTCTCAGTCGGGAATGACAGATAAACCATCTTCGGTTCGGTCAGATACTCTGGCTCATCCTGATCGTAATACGCCTTGGCGCAAGCGGCGATCTGCTGCGCGGTAATCTTGCCATCTGTATTCGGAAGTTCCAGAATCTTGTGTCCGGTATTCTCGATGGACGCCGCCTCGTGACAATTGATATGTCCGGTATCTGCAGCGATCACGCTTTGCACCGAAGATAATGCAGCCGCAATCACGACATAATTCGCCTGCGTCGCTCCCGGAATAAACTTGATCAATGCATCGTCATTATCGACCAGCTTCTTTATGATGGTTTCCGCTTTATTGCACCACTCATCTTCCCCGTATCCGGCGTAGCTTGTGCTGTTCGTTGCGCCAAGTTCCTTCAAGATGGATGCAAATGCTCCATGGTTGTAATCGTTGTTAAATCTTATCATTTCTTACACACTCCTAGTAAATTTACTTTTGATCAATTAGAAAAGGCATCATTGTCTCCAAAGGCGCCTTTTCTTCATACGAATTTATTTCCACATCTTCTCAATCTCTTCCTTCGTGGAAAATCCGATGCTCTGCTGTACCGGCTGACCATCCTTGAACAGAATCAGTGTAGGAATGCTTGCCACACGATACTTCTGTGCAAGTGGCATCTGCTGATCCACATCGACTTTCCCAACCTTGATCGTTCCCTGATTTTCCTCTGCGATCTCAGCGACGATCGGCGCGATCATCTTGCATGGTCCACACCATGTTGCCCAGAAGTCTACAAGCACGTAACCTTCCTGATTTAACACTTCCTCTTCAAAATTATCTACAGTTAATGTTGTCTCTAACATATGAATTACCTCCGTATATGAAAAATGAACTTATTTTCGTTTCTGTGCTTATTATACCCCATTTCTGCGACTTCGTATGTAGCAAAATCACAGTTGAAAAACTTTTTCAAAGCGACAGTTCGAAATACTTTCTTCCCGTCTCATATTCCGCTCCGATTTTCTCATAGAATCCAATAGACGGTGTATTCCAGTCCAGGCAGCTCCATTCCATCTTTGCGTAACCTTCTTCTTTCGCACGCTTTGCAACTGCCTCAAAGAAGTATCTTCCCAATCCGTTCCCACGGTATTCCTCCCTGAGATACAGATCCTCCAGATGGATATTTGCGCGCGCCGCAAACGAGCCAAAAATCGGATAATAGATTGCATATCCAATCGGCGCACCCTCGTATTCCATCAACAAAATCGTAGCGATCTTTCGCTCAAAAAGCCAGTAGTGCAACTCTTCCTGCGTTCCTGTCATATCTTCCGGGCGCCGCTCGTAGGTCGCCATCTCCTTCACCAATTCCTGTATAAGCGCGATTTCTGTCTGCTGTGCTTCACGTATTGTTATCTTATCGTTCATTTACATGCTCTCCTTATCATACCTTTCCTATGTTTCTATTTTAATCCAAAAATCGTCTTCTGCCATCCTCCCCTGTGTTTTCTTAATAAACCACTCGATTTTTTGTTTCCATAATACTATTCTCCGTGTAATTCGCATATCTTTACTTATAGTTTCAGTCGCATCTGCACATGCGGGATTCCATCCTCCAGAAACGGATCGGACGTTACCTGAAATCCTTCCTTTGCATAATATCCGATCGCATACTGCTGCGCCTCAAGATAAATTCCATTTGCATCCGTATTATCCCGAACCCATTGTACTGCCCTGTGCAGAATTTTGCCGCCCAAGCCGACGCCACGCGCAACCGTCACGACACGCCCGATCTGCATCGTCCCCGGCTCATCCACCTTCTCAAAGATACGAAGGCATGCCTGCACTGCTCCGTCGTCATCCTTGTAAAACATATGCAGGCTCGGATAATCAAGTCCGTCAATGTCGTAATACGGACAATTCTGCTCCACCACAAATACAGCCTCTCTTGCCCGCAGTATCTCATATAATTCTCCATTCGTCAGTTCATCAAACGTCTTTTGTACAAATTCCATTCTGCATCTCTCCAAACAATTTTTCTTATTGTTATATCATTCTACCATAGATTTTCAATTTTTAATCATGCAATTTTTTACCCTATAGCACATAGTTCCTTCTCCCGCTTGCACCATAATGCCAGTCTCCTGTATAATAAACACAAACAAGATAGTGTCAAATGACCTATGAAAAAATGAGCCAAAGAAAAAGGCTCAAATGAA